>Ga0299912_10002989_pt1 | contig 13874 bp, 11 predicted proteins | sample RVTome_2_FD_207667 | JGI IMG/M metagenome (GOLD analysis project Ga0299912, IMG submission 207667) | Soil microbial communities from uranium-contaminated site in the Upper Colorado River Basin, Wyoming, United States - RVT95D214 (version 2) ...
AGCAGAGGAAATAGTAGACCACTGTTACAAGCTACTTGGAAGAATGGAATGATGGAAGATTGGAATGGTGGGTTGAAAAGAAATATTTTGCTTTTTTCCCAATATTCCATTATTCCAACATTCCACTATTCCTGTGAATTTGAGATTTGGGTTTGGTGATGTATCGAAGAGGAAAGATCCAGCATATCCATTTTATAGGCATCGGCGGGATTGGCATGAGCGGGATTGCCGAGGTGTTGTTCAACCTCGGTTACCATATCAGCGGTTCCGATGTCAAGGAGACAGAGGTGACCCGAAGACTCCGGTCTTTGGGCTGCGAAATCTCCTATGGTCACCGAAAGGAGAATCTGAAAGAAGCGGATGTGGTGGTCATCTCCTCAGCCGTTCGGCAAGGAAACCCTGAAGTCGAGGCTGCTGAAGAGAGGCTCATCCCTGTCATCCCGAGGGCAGAGATGCTGGCAGAGTTGATGCGAATGAAGGTCGGGATTGCCATCGCGGGGACTCATGGGAAGACCACGACCACCTCGCTCATTTCTACAGTCCTGGCGGCGGGTGGTCTTGATCCCACAGTGGTGATCGGAGGGAGGCTCAACAGTATCGGAAGCAATGCGAGGCTCGGGCAGGGTGAGTTCTTGGTGGCCGAAGCCGATGAGAGCGACGGCTCATTTCTCAAACTGATGCCTACCATTGCCGTGGTGACCAACATCGACCCAGAACATCTTGATTATTATAAAGGCATCGACGAGATCAAAGAGACCTTCCTCTGTTTTTTGAACAAGATTCCTTTTTTCGGATTGGCTGTGCTCTGTCTCGATCATCCGAACATCCAGAGTCTTCTTCCGAGGTTAAAGAAACGGTTTACCACTTATGGGTTGACCACACAGGCTGACCTTCAAGCGAAAGAGATTGTATTCGAAGGGCTCTCTACTTCCTTTGATGTGATCCACCAGCGCCAGGAAATAGGCAGATTAAGCCTCCGGATGCCAGGGCTCCACAATGTCTACAATGCCTTGGCCACTCTCGCCACCGCTTTTGAACTGGATATTCCCTTCCAGGTCGTCCAAGAAACGCTGCGCGATTTCAGCGGGATTCAAAGACGGTTTCAGATCAAAGGAGAGAAGAAAGAGGTCCTCATTGTGGATGATTATGGCCATCATCCTGTGGAGATTATGGCCACGCTCAAGGCAGCACGCACCGGTTGGGGCAAAAGGATCATTGCGGTGTTTCAACCGCATCGTTATACGAGAACCCAGGCCCTGTTTAAAGATTTTCTCACTGCTTTTTATGAAGCCGATGTCCTCATTCTTACCGATATCTACCCGGCAGGAGAAGATCGGATAGAAGGAGTGGATTCGAAAGCCCTTTTTGAGGGGATTCGGGAATATGGCCACAAGGACGTCACTTATTTAGCAGATAAAAAGGAGATCGTTGAGCATCTTCTCCGAATTGTTTCTCCGGGGGATTTGGTGATCACCCTGGGAGCAGGAGACATCTGGCAGGTTTCAGAGGAGTTAGTGAATCGGCTGAACAAAAAAAATTTCAAATTTCAGATTTAAGATTTCAAATTTGAAATTTGCAATTTGCAATCTGAAATCAAATGGACAGGGATTATAAGAAATGGGCGTCAGGTTTGATCAAGGGAAAGGTTCTTTTCGATGCACCGATGAGACAGTTTACGTCGATGAAAGTGGGAGGGTCTGCAGACAGCCTTTTTTTCCCAAGGAATGTAGACGAATTGAAAAAGGTCGTTCGATACGCCAGGAGAAAAAAAATCCCTTTATTGGTCTTAGGAAAGGGAACAAATTTAGTGGTAAGGGATAAAGGAGTTCGTGGATGGGTAGTCAACTTGACTCAAGGAATGAAAAAAATCCGGATGGACGGAGAGATCGTAGAGGCAGAAGCGGGTCTCCCCCTTCAACGGCTGGTCCAATTTTCCATTCAGAAGGGACTCACAGGACTCGAGCCATTTTCCGGAATCCCTGGAACCGTGGGCGGGGGAGTGGCAATGAATGCCGGAGCCTGGGGTGCCGAATTGAAGGATGTCCTTCTTTCTGTGACATTGATGAGGGAAGATGGAGAAATCGTGAAGAGGTCCCGTTCGAGGCTTCGTTTTTCTTATCGAGGACTGGTCATCCCTTCTTCCTGGATTATTCTCAAGGGCAGGTTTCGGTTGAAGAAGGGAAAGAAAGAAAAAATTCTTGAGCGGGTGAAATCTTATTCGGAGATAAGAAAGAAAAAGCAACCTTTGGATTATCCCAGTGCCGGGTCCATTTTCAAAAACCCCAAAGAAGGCGCGGCAGGAAAATGGATCGAAGAAGCTGGACTGAAAGGGGTTCGGATAGGCCAGGCGATGGTCTCAGACCGCCATGCCAATTTCATCATCAATCTGGGAAGGGCCAAGGCTGAAGAGGTGATCCGTCTGATGGAGATCGTTGAAAAGAAGGTCTACAAAGAAAAGGGCATCTCCCTTGAAAGGGAGGTGAAGGTGGTGGGTGAACCCTAATAGGGATTTCGGAATGCGCCTGCCTGCCGGTAGGCAGGGATTGCGGAATGGAGATTTAGGAATAAGGACTAAAGAATTTTAACGGTGCGTTGATGAAGGATCAATCCCTTAAGAAAAAGAGGGTCGCTGTGATGATGGGTGGTATTTCCCGGGAGAGAGAGATCTCCTTGAAGACGGGAAAGGCGATCCTGAAGGCCCTCACTGAGAAGGGATATATGGTTACCCCCATTGATGTGGGGGATGACGTTGCGGAAAAATTGGTCAAAGAAAAGATTGAGTATGCCTTTTTGGCTCTTCACGGGAGATTTGGGGAAGATGGGACCATTCAGGGGATGTTGGAGTTGATGAGAATTCCGTATACCGGGTCAGGGGTGCTGGCGAGCGCTTTGGCCATGCATAAAATCATGTCCAAGAAGTTCTTCCTTTGTGAAAAGATTCCGACTCCCCGCTTTGAGGTTTTTCAGCGCAACGAGATAAATAAAGATCACCCAAAAAAATTATCCCTTCCTTTGCCAATCGTGGTTAAACCGGCCAGGGAAGGTTCCACGATCGGAATTTCAATTGTCCGGAAGGATGAAGAACTGGGTCCTGCCTTAAAGAAAGCAGGAGAATACGATGAAGAGATATTGGTAGAGGAATTTATGAAAGGCAGGGAGATCACCGTTGGCATTCTTGAAAATATTCCTTTACCCGTCATTGAGATTGTCCCCAAGAGCGGTTTTTACGATTACCATTCTAAATATACAAAGGGTGAGACGCAATATATCCTCCCCGCTCGAATTCCAAGAGAAAAATATCTCTATGCGCAACAGATTAGCCTCCGAGCCTTTCAAGAGCTGGGTTGCACAAGTTTGGGGAGAGTCGATTTGATGACCGATGAAGATGAAAATCCATTTGTGATTGATGTCAACACCATGCCTGGAATGACGGAGACGAGTCTTTTGCCCAAGGCGGCCAGTTATGCAGGCATTCCATTTGAAGACTTAGTGGAACGTATTTTGTTGGGGGCATCGTTAAAACTGGAAAGTGGAAAGTAGAAAGTGGAGAGTGGATTATAAAAACCACCCTCCACCTTCGACTTACGAATATGGGGGAGACCGTGACCGTACGAGATGGAAAGTTTCTCCGACCGAAAGTAAAAAGGGGAGAGAAAGGAGCGGAAAAATTTCTGGGGATCGTGAAGAAAGCGATCCGAGTGGCCTTACAACTTCTTCTCCTCTCTTTTTTCCTCTTTATCAGCCATTGGATTTATGTCCATCTCTTGGGAGATTCCTATTTTCGAGTGAGGGAAGTTGAGGTAGAAGGAGGTCGAAAGATTCCGAAAGAGACCCTTCTTTCTCTGACGGTGATGGAAGGAATGCCCAATCTCTTCTCGGTTAGGTTGAAGGAAGTCGTCAAACGATTAGAGTCCCATCCCTGGATTGAACAGGTTCGAGTGAGGAAGGTTTTCCCCGATAAGATATTGATTCAGATAGACGAGAGGAAACCGATGGCTATCGTTCAATTAGATGAGCTTTACTATATCGATACCCGGGGGGAGATCTTTTCTTCTGTAGGAGATCGAGATGAATACAATTACCCTTATTTGACTGGCTTGACCCGTCAGGTTTTGGAAAAAGATCCGGTGGAGGCAAAACGCCTGATCGCCAAGGCCCTGGAGTTCTTGAGGATCGTGAGTCAAGAAAAATTGCCCCCTCTGGGGGAAATTTCTGAGATCCATATGGAGGAGGTTTTTGGAATCCACTGTTTTACCAAGGCAGAAGGTGTGGAAATCAAAATGGGATGGGAAGACTTTGGGGAGAAGTTGAGAAGGTTGTCTCTCATCTGGTCAGACCTTCGAAAAAGAGGATTTTCCGCAGCCTCGATTGACTGCAGCGACCTGAAAAGAATGGTGGTCAAAAAGGTCCCCTCGGGGGATGGAAGGGAGGTGATGGAAAGGTGGGGAAGAAAGATTCGTTGGTAGTCGGATTGGATATCGGGACAACAAAAATCAGCACCGTGGTCGGAGAAATTTCTGAGGGTCAGGTCAACATCATCGGCCTTGGAACATTTCCGTCGAAGGGATTACGAAAAGGTGTGGTCATCAATATCGAGAGCACCGTTCATTCGATCAAAAAGGCGGTTGAAGAAGCGGAGTTGATGGCAGGCTATCACCTCACCTCTGTCTATGCGGGAATCGCAGGAGGCCATATCAGAGGCATTAACAGTCATGGTGTGGTCGCCGTCAAAAACAGAGAGATTGGCCCGAATGATGTGAAGCGAGTGATCAATGCTGCGAGCGCTGTCGCCATGCCTATGGATCGAGAGGTGATTCATATCATTCCCCAGGAATTCATCGTGGATGATCAGGATGGAATCAAAGATCCAGTCGGGATGTCGGGGGTGAGACTGGAGGGAAGGGTTCATATTGTCACCGGTGCCATTACCTCTGCCCAAAACATCATTAAATGCGCCAACAAGGCCGGGCTGGATGTGGACGACATTGTTTTGGAACAGTTGGGATCGAGTGAAGCGGTCCTGACACCTGAGGAAAAAGACCTGGGAGTCGCCATCATTGACATCGGAGGCGGAACCACTGATCTGGTCGTCTTTTCAAATGGTGCGATCAAGCATACATCCATTTTTTCCTTAGCAGGAAGCCATATCACGAACGATATCTCGATGGGGCTTCGGACGCCGGTGGAGGAAGCAGAAAAGATCAAAATTAAATATGGATGTGCCCTTGCTTCTTTGGTTCGGAAAGACGAAACGATTGAAGTTCCCAGCGTGGGGGGCAGGAAACCTCGTATCCTTTCCAGGCAAACCTTGGCAGAGATCATCGAACCCAGGGTCGAGGAGATTCTCTCTTTAGTTAATAATGAAGTGGTGAAGACAGGCTTTGCTAATCTGCTTGCCTCCGGGATTGTCCTCACGGGCGGGAGTGCCATCCTGGAAGGTGTTCCTGAATTGGCGGAACAGGTTTTTAATCTGCCTGTTCGGAGGGGTGCCCCCATCGGTATCGGAGGATTAGTGGATCTGGTCGCGAGTCCAATGTATGCGACTGGAGTGGGTCTGGTTCTCTATGGAAGTCGAAACAAAGGGCAGAGTCGGTTTAAGGTGGGTGAGGGGAATATCTTCAGTAAGGTCACCCACCGGATGAGGGAATGGATTGAAGAATTCTTTTAATGGAATATTGGAATATTGGAAAAATGGAATAATGGGTAAAATATTCTTGCTCACATATAGATGAAACCCAATATTCCATCATTCCACTCTTCCATCATTCCAATTTTAAAAAAAGGAGGGAGGATATGATCGAATTCGACGAGAATAAGAATTTGGCTGCCAAGGTCAAGATTATCGGAATTGGAGGAGGAGGAAATAATGCCTTGAATACCATGATTTCTTATCAACTCTCCGGGGTCGAGTTTATCGCCGCCAATACTGATGCTCAGGCCATGGCGGCAAATTTGGCTCCCATCAAACTGCAATTAGGCGAAAATTTAACCAAGGGCCTGGGAGCCGGAGCCAATCCAGAGATAGGTAGAAAGGCCGCCCTCGAGGATATCGAGAAGATTCGCGAAGCCCTAAAAGGGGCGGACATGGTCTTCATCACAGCCGGGTTAGGCGGCGGGACAGGCACGGGCGGGGCGCCGGTGATTGCAGAAGTGGCCCGTGAAATGGGTGCCCTCACCGTGGCGATCGTGACCAAACCCTTCTACTTCGAAGGAAAGAAAAGGATGAAACAGGCAGAGGAAGGGTTGGCCAATCTGAAGATGACAGCGGATGCCCTCATTACCATCCCAAACCAGCGGCTCCTTAGCATCAGCGGGAAGAGCATGACTCTGCTGGAGGCCTTCAAAAAGGCAGACGAGGTTCTCTATCATGCTGCCAAAGGGATCTCAGATATCATCGTCGGCCACGGAATTATCAATCTGGACTTTGCCGATGTCCGGACCGTCATGTCTGAGACGGGCATGGCATTGATGGGAACGGGAATTGCTACGGGTGAGAATCGATCCGTGGAAGCTGCCCAAAGAGCGATTTCCAGTCCTCTCCTGGAAGATATTACGATTGAAGGGGCCCGGGGGCTTCTCATCAACATCACCGGGGGCGAGAATATGACCCTCAGCGAGATCAATGAGGCAACCACTCTGGTTCAGAAGGAAGCCCACGAAGATGCCAATGTGATCTGGGGAATGGTGGTCGACAAAACTATGAAGGAAGAGATTCGGGTAACCGTGATCGCCACCGGTTTCGGAAAGAAAGAGGATAAGAGAACATCCCAGTTTAAGAAAGTGGCCCCTATCTCATTTGGCCTCCGGGAGCAGAATAAGGAATTTCCACATTTCTCTTTCGGCTTCGGCAACAAGGAGAATAACAGGGACATTCCTGCTTTTATGAGGAGGGGAAAGACGAGTGAACGGTTTGATGAACTGAAATTGGATCCGCCATCGGATTTCTCTATTGAGGATGAAGATCGTTTTGACATCCCAACATTTTTGAGAAAACAGGCCGATTGAATTTAGCGAGTGGTCAGTGGTAGGTGGTGAGTGGTAAAAAAAGTTACATGAGTAGATAAAATTCTGTTATATTGAATTGACTACTTTCTACACTCCACTATCCACTTACGAAAATGATTTCCTGGAAACTTGTTCAGAAGGCCAAAGGCGTTCTTGAAAAAGAAAAAGGAACTGTTCGAAAACCATGGGGCGGGAAAATTACGATATGTCTCCTCTATCCCAACTCTTATCATGTGGGGATGTCCAACCTTGGATTTCAGACCCTTTATCAGATTTTAAACGCTGATGAGAATGTGGTTTGTGAAAGAGCCTTCCTTCCTGAGCCAGAAGATCTTCAAGAATATCGCAATACCCAAACCCCTCTTTTCTCATTAGAATCCCAAAAACCTCTCTCCAACTTCGATATCTTAGCCTTCTCCATCTCCTTCGAGAACGATTTTCTCAATGTCCTTATGCTTCTGGAATTAGCTCATATTCCATTAGAGAGCCGTCTTCGTAATGGAAGATACCCGTGGGTGATTGCTGGAGGGGTTGCCGTTTTTTTAAATCCAGAACCCATGAGTGAATTCTTTGACCTCTTTATTCTCGGAGAGGCGGAAGAAGTGATGGGAGATTTCTTAGAGGTCTGTCGTCAAACTCTATCAGATAAAAGGAAAAAGGACGATTTTTTAAGGAATCTGGGTAAGCTGGAGGGGGTTTATGTTCCAAAATTTTTTCGAGTGACCTATGCTGAAAATGGAAAGATAGAAGCAATGGATCCCGAGCCAGGATTCCCCAGGAAGGTCAAGCGGAGATGGGTCCCTAATCTCGATCAATTCCCAACCCGATCCACTCTTTTCACTCCGGACACGGAGTTTAAAGAGATGGCTTTGGTGGAGGTAAACCGGGGCTGTCCCAGAGGTTGCCGTTTCTGTGCCGCTTGTTATGTTTATCATCCTTTTCGAAACCGAAGCCTTTCCTTTCTGGAATCGATTTCAAAGGAAGCCCTTTTAAAAGAACGGCGGATTGGCCTGACCGGGACAGCGGTCTCCGACCATCCTCAGCTCGTCCCATTGTGTCAGAGTATCCTCTCTCAACAAGGAGGGATTTCTTTATCCTCCTTGAGAGTGGATGGAGTCACTTCACCCCTGATTCAGTGTCTGAGGAAGGGTGAAGACCGTACAGTGGCCATTGCCCCTGAGGCAGGTTCGGAAAGACTCCGAAAGATGTTGAAGAAAGGTTATTCCGAAGAGGAGATTTTGAAATCCATCGATATTCTGGTCGAAAATGGTCTTTCCCAGATCAAATGCTATTTTTTAGTAGGCCTTCCCTCTGAGACCGAAGAGGATGTCAAGGAAATTCTCTCACTTGCGAAAAGGATTCGGCATCAGATTCTATCAAGTCAAAAAAATCAAAAGAAGAGGTGGCGGTTAGTTTTAAGCGTCAACCCCTTTATCCCGAAACCAGCCACTCCCTTTCAGTGGGTGCCTTTAGAGGAAGTAGGGGAGTTGAAGAAGAAGTTAAAGATGATTCAAAGAGGGGTTCAAGGTGAAAAAGGGGTGGAGATGATCCATGACCTTCCCAAATGGGCTTATGTTCAGGCCTTGCTCTCAAGAGGAGATCGGAGGGTGGGGAAGATGTTAATGGCAACACATCAGTGTCAGGGAAATTGGAGCCAGGCCCTTCGGGAGACGAGTATCAACGCTGACTTCTACGTCTATCGAAAAAGGGATTTGGATGAAATCTTCCCCTGGGATTTCATCGACCATGGTATCTCAAAAGAACAATTGAAGGCAGAATATTTGAAGGCAATGAAAGAAGCGGGAATTAAAATAAAGTGATGAGAAAGCAGTAGACAGCAAGCAAAAGGCGGCAAGCTGAAAGCTCAAAGCTTAGTAACTTAATAACTTATTAACTCAATAACCCAATGACTCGACAACTCAGTGACTGGATGACTTTTGGGAGACTAATCAATGAAAGTCGAAAAAGTTTTCTTTATGAGCGAGGGGATGAAGATTTTAGGAATTCTCCATCTTCCTGACGAAAAGAACCCACCCTGCGTGATTGCCTCTCATGGCCTTCTCTCCAGCAAGGATAGTGAAAAGTATATTGCTCTGGGGGAGCGGATGTCCGGGGAAGGAATGGCGATGCTTCGGTTCGATTTTCGGGGGATAGGAGAAAGCGAGGGGAGGGAGGAAGACAATACGATCAGTAAAAAGATCGCCGATCTGTGCGCAGCGGTTGATTTTGTAAAATCTTATCCGGGTCTGGGAAATCGGATTGGGTTAATCGGATCGAGCCTTGGAGGTTTTCTTTCCTTGATTAAAGCCTCGGGGGATAAAGAGATGAGAGCGGTCGTGATCTGGGCGACCCCCCTTCACTTAGATGATCTTGGAACAAAAAGGCAGGAAGAGGATCATTCCCTCCCTCCAGATGCCTTTTTTGAAGATCTTCCGAAACACCGCTTGGTCCCTCTTTTACACAAGGTCTGTCGCTGTCTTGTCATCCATGGAGAGGAAGATGAACTCGTTCCCTTGGATCAAGCTCTGGGAATCTTTTACAATTTGGGCGTCCCCAAAGAGCTTCATGTGATCGGTGGCGCAGACCACCGTTTGACCGATCCGGCGCATCGCCAGCAGGCCATAGAACTCAGTGTAGATTGGTTTAAAAAGTATCTCTAATTTTCCAGACCTGAAATGGAGCCGTTGGCGGGATAACCAAACCTTATAGTAGAGTGCGATAATTTAGGAAAGATTCAATCTGGAAAGTTTGCGGAGGGGGGCGAAACTCAACCTGCCTGTTTCACTTCTTCTATCTTCCACCCACCTTCTTCTTTCTTCAGTTTGACATCCAGATTGGTCTTGCTCTTCTGCTGCTTATCAGTGGTGGAAGAAATTTTGATCACCCATTCCACTTTAACCCTGGCCGTATCGCCTGATATCGAAGAATTCTTCAAATCATAGGACAAGTCAACGTAATCAAATTTTGTCCAAAAGGAAAGTGTTGTCCTCTTTTTCCCTTCTCGGTCTTTGAAATTAGAAGCGTAACAGGACATGAAGAGGTCAATATCCTTCTTCAAATTTGCCTGCCGGATATTCTCGAGGAGGGTTTCAATATTTCGTATCTCTTGAATCTCCGTAGAAGGCGATTTAGAAGTGTCAGGGAGAGAAGGGGGAGAAGGAACCGCCTCTTTAGGAATGGATGAGCTTTCCTCCTTGGCTTTGGATTTTCCTGATTCCATCCCAGTTGTAGCAGGATTGGTAGAGGAAGAGGAAGTGGGAAGAATCTGGCTGACGGCACTTTTAGAGATGAGTGTTTTCGGACTAGGTTCTTTCCTTATTAAATTGGAATAAACTGACCATAGGAAATACCCTCCTGCTAGGGCCATGATCGTGATGCCACCTACTTCCAGGAATATGCGGCGATAGTCTTTCTTGGGTTTGGTCGGAAGGCTTGACCTCTTCTCCGAATCATCAGTTGATCTTTTGGGGGGCTGTTGTTGGGAGGTCTGGGTTTTGGGGAAGTCTTCTTCAACCTCCATTGTTGGGACTGCCTCAAACTCTTTCTTTTTCCCCTTTTCGACAGCACGTGAGTCTCGCTTCTTCGGACTGGTAAGAGAGGGCCACTCAAAGTCAACCTTTTCCTGGGCCGGGCGGGCCGGGCCAGTTCCAACGTCCAGATCAAGACCCGGAAGACTAACTTCGGTATCGGATGACTTAGGTTTTTCCTTTTCTTGGAATTCTGTTTGTAACACAAGATCAGATCCGCATCTTACACAAGAATTTCCGCGTTCATAGATAATTTTACAAGCGGGGCAGATGAGTTTTTTACGTGGTGTCTCGATTAATTGCTCTTGGATCGTTTGCACTTGTAAGGGGTCTCCCCCAACTTCAGAGCCAAGAGATATTTTAGGCTCTTCTTTTGTTTGAGAGGGAGTCTGTGGAACCAGAGCTGACTCACATTTGATGCAAACTTCTCCGCTTTCATAAATTATTTTACAATTAGGGCAAATGAGTTTTGTACGGGGGGCCTCCATCTGTTGTTTTTGGGAGGTTTGTGCTGGAAGGGGTGTTTCTTCGGATTCAGTTCCAGGAGCGGTCTCAGACTCTTCCTTTGCCTCAGGAGGGATTTTACGTCCCAGGGCAGCCCCGCATTGGATGCAAGAGCTTCCAAATTCATAAACGATTTTACAATTGGGACAGATCAATTTTCCATCTGGATTCTCCTCTTCAGGCCTATTTACCTTTTTTTGAGTTGACATGGGTTCAACTTTTGGGGCAAGAGGGTCGCCACAATGTTTGCAGAACTTTTTTCCTTCCTCATATTCGACATTACAATTCTTGCAGATAAGCATAAATGCCTCTTTTTAAATTAACCTTTTAATTTCACATGGGTGTGGGTGTAGCAGAAGTCGTAGAAGGTGGCGGTTTAGGCGCCTCGGAAGTGGCTAGTTTATTCAGCCATGCCGTACTTCCGTCCTCGAGTCGAACACGCAACCAATCTCCATTGACCTCAATAATATCCAGAGAAGTCCCTTTCTTCGCATTGCCAATTACTTTATACTTCGTTCCTGGCCCTTGACGCAGATTCACTGAGTCCCACACAACTTGGGTGGTGCGAAGAGGAGGAGGGGGTGGGGTGACTTTTGGAGATACGGGAGGAGGCTTTGAGGTTTCCCTTTGTGTCACAACAGGGACAACTCGATAACATTCAGAAGGTGTCTTTGCCACTATTAAACTCGCCGATTCCTCAACGGTCATGCGTATCGCCTTCTCCATCAGTGTCTTTGAAAAGACTCTGAATACCTCTGGCAATACGCCACCAACCCTTGCGGCGGGTCCTCCAAATTCCGTCGCCTTTGCCCTCACTCTTTCGGTGGCGAGAATCTGTTTGGTCCTTGGATTGATAACCGTTACGATGATGGTAATATGGGATGCCCCCCCTGTTTCACCTCCAGCCCCTGGGATACCGGGTTTGAATTCCCTAATTTCCCCCTCAATCAAAAGATCAAACTCTTTTTTTACTGAGCCGTCGTTTCCAACATCCTGGCCTTTGGCTACGTCATCGAAAGATTTGCGTACTTGAACAATATATCGATTTGTAGGCAATAAAGCATTCCGTAACATCTCAGCCATTCCTTCCCCAACCTTGCTCGTCTCTTTTGCAGCGTCCGATTTATCGACAAAATTGGTCATAACCAATCTTGCCTTACGCCCTTTGTAGTTTTCTTTCAATATCTGTTCATATGTTGGCCGTGTAGAGGAAGTAGACTTTGTGGTAGGCTCGATCATTGCACAACCAAATAGGAAAAACAGAGTTATTATTGTCAAGAATATGTTCTTCATAAGCCTTTTTACTTTACGGATGGCATCGTGCATATTAGAGTTTAGCAAAATAAGTGCCAAATTTTGTGCTTTTTAATTATTTGAATTTACACAATTTTTCAACAAAGTGATTTGATTTAACCCTATAAAAGTGCCAAATTGTTGTATAGGGGGTACACAAAATGTCCAGTTTTTAGTCAATTAGCTGAAATGAACTAATAAGAATAGATATAAGAGGTGGATATCAATTATGATTAAAAGCAATCCATTCGAGAAGAGACGTTCTGCCTACATTCCTTAAACCACAACCCCTGATCCCTGTTTCACATGTTCCAGAATACTGGCCATGGTAGGACCAGCCTGACCATGAATGACAACATCCGCCATGTCATCGTAAGGAGTTGAGTCACGGTTGATGATGACTAATCTTGCTCCATTTTCCTTCGCTATCAGAGGCATCGAGGCAGCGGGTTGGACAACCAATGAGGAACCAACTACAATGAAAAGATTACAGAGTGAGGACCGATGATAGGCCTCTTGTGTTTCCTTCTCTGGCATCGATTGGCCAAATGAGATGGTAGCGGGTTTGAGAATCCCCCCACAATCGTTACAACGGGGTGCCTTCTGCCCTTTTTTAATTCGTTCCTGGATTTCATCGCGATCATATCTCTTTTTGCAACTCAAACAGGAGACGAATATGGCCGTCCCGTGAAGTTGAATCACCTTTTCTTCAGAATTTCCGGCCTTAAAATGAAGACCGTCAATATTCTGAGTAATCACACAGTCAAGCTTACCCAGTTTTTCCAATTCTGCAATGGCAAGATGGGCATGATTAGGTTTGGCTGTTTTTATCGGTTCATACATTTCTGTTGCCATCTGCCAATATTTTTCCCGGGAGGCTTCACTGGCAAGGAAATTCTGAAAATAGAAATCCTCTGGATTATATCGGTCCCATACTCCACCCGGGCTGCGGAAATCCGGGATTCCTGATTCTGTGCTTAGACCGGCCCCAGAAAAAACGATCACCTTTTTAGAAGTGGTAATCCATTGTGCAACTTGTTTTAATTTGTCTTCCATTGGTTACCCCCTGGCTAGGTTTCCTGTAAATCCGAAATCTCTGCCATCGTCCCGCGAGGCGGGACGATGCACAGGTAGGTGCTTCGAATTTATAATTCCCTATATCACATGGTGAACGTGACTTGCAAGGGGAAGACAGCCTATGATAAAATTTGAAAGTGAAATGCAATTTAATCAAGCAAGGATATCCTCAGGGCAACTGTCTGATTGAGATCGACCGGGGAAAGTCTCCTGCCTGTGAAGCCACCCTAAAAAAGACGGACAACGGTCTCCTCAGGCTCATCTCCGCTGTCCATCTCTCACGTCCAGAAAATTACCTCTCCATCTACCAATCAGGTTGTAACTTCTCCTGCCGAAAATGTCATTCCTGGAATTTCACAAGAATTGCCAAAGGTGATTGGTGGTCTCCTGCCGATGTGTTAAAGGCATGCAAAGAATATGAAAAAGAAGTGACGGTCCGAGAGCCTCGAAGCAGGGCCACTGCCTTTC
>Ga0299912_10002990_pt1 | contig 13872 bp, 12 predicted proteins | sample RVTome_2_FD_207667 | JGI IMG/M metagenome (GOLD analysis project Ga0299912, IMG submission 207667) | Soil microbial communities from uranium-contaminated site in the Upper Colorado River Basin, Wyoming, United States - RVT95D214 (version 2) ...
CCGGTCATTCCCCTCCAATGCAAAGCAGCCAGAATACCCACTGCCATAAATGTTCCCGGTTGGACCCAACCTATCCAGGGGCCAGCCTTGGTGGGAACCGCCCAAGGGCATTCATTATAGCTTTTACCCTCCGGCATGATTTCTCCTGTAGCTGACTGTATTCCTGATCTGGCCTGAGCTATATTATCGTAGTCCGGCATCCGTCTCTGGCTCATCGGCCCGAACTGCCCATAGGCTGTTATGGAAGCAAAGATCAACCTGGGATTAATCTCCTTTAACTGTTCGTAGCCAATACCCCATTCATCCATCACTCCCGGTCTGTAGGTTTCTATAAGCACGTCCGCCTGACTTACCAGACCTTTGAGTATCTCTCTACCTTCCGGCTCCTTCAGGTTCAGGGTGATGTGAAACTTATTTCTACCTTCAGTCAAATAGTTAAGACCTTCACCCTTGTACAGCATCCCGTGAGGGGTACAGGTTCTGATGAAATCCCCCTCCGGGGGCTCTATTCTCAAAACCGAAGCGCCAAATTCAGCCAACATTGAAGAGCAATAACATCCTGCGAAACTCTTATAACTCAGGTCCAACACGGTTATATCATTCATAGCCTCAGGCTTGGTATGCGCAATCCGGGGGTCATCTCTCTCTTTCACCCAATCTGACAAAGTTGACTTCTCTCCCTCCGTTGTATTCGACTTTTTCTCTTTGCGGGATCTAAAGGAGATAGACTCACTCCATTGCCATGACAAGTCTTTTGCCATGATGAGCCCTGCCTTACCATCCCAATCACGTGGTGGCCGACGTTTCTGCACGTCAGCCCATTTGCCCAAAGCACCGCACTCATACAACTGCTTGATCTCGTCTTCGCTCTTACCCAAATGATCTACCATTATGTATTCATTGTCGAAGCCCACTGGCCTGGCCGACCACCTAACCCTTGGTGGCGTCTTGGACATCATCACTGGAAATTCATGAACGAGGTACTGACCCAAGAGAGGGTCATCCACCTTTGTCATAAAGCCCCGCTCGCGGAAATGCTCGTCCTCCACGACATCCTTGCTCGTGTATAGGCGAGACGCAGCGAAGCCGTGTCGTTCGGCTAATCGCTCAACGTCCTCGGGGGTTCGGCCTCTCACCCATCCGGCAATGATTCTGATCAATTCAGCGGCATGACCCTCCTGCAGTCGAGTGAGGTGGTCTTTAAATCTGGGATCGTCAGCCAGTTCCGGCCTGCCCATAGCGGTGCACAGGCCTCTGAACTCCTCTGGGGCTGGTGCTGCTATTGCCACAAAAGTATCATCAGCACAGCAGAATGTGTCGGACGGACATATGGATACATCCCTGTTCCCGGCTGGCATGGCTACCTTGCCAGTAATTTGCTGGTAGGGCCAGACCCATGACATTGCCCGCATAATGGCTTCACTCTGTGACAACTCAATATACTGCCCCTTCCCTGTCCTCTCTCGATAGTGGAGAGCAGCCATGACAGCCATTTCTCCCATCAATGCACCATAACTGTCGCAGACAAACAGGCGGCTCTTAAGGGGCGGCCGATTAGGAAAACTCGACATCCATGCGTATCCGGAAAATGCCTGGGCTGCACCATCGTTGGAAGGCCTATTCTCCATGGCATATTGGCCCCATTGACCAAAGCCATTCTTGGAGATGTAAATAATGCCTGGATTAATTTCCTTGATCTGTTGGTAGCCAATATTCCAGCTATCCATTATTCCCGGTCTCAGATTATCTTCAATGATGTCAGATCTGACCGCGAGTTCTCGGAACACCTTCTGCGCCTCAATCTTATGCAAATCCAAGCCCACCCAGTATTTATTGGGATTATCGTGTACAAACCCCGGCCCGTTCTCCCTGAACAAATCCGCGAAGGGAGCCATGTCACGATGCGTATCTCCCATAGGAGGGATTTCACACTTGATGACTTCAGCACCCATCTCCGATAGGAAAGCTGGCCCCAAAGGGCCCAGTATAAGAGTGCAAACCTCAAGTACCCTGATCCCTTTTAATGGTAAAGGCCTGGAATGCTTCTTTTCTCTATAATTCTTCCATATCTCTTCTGCCATAATAATCAGGCCCCTTTCTGTCGCTGAACTCCCCTCGCCATATCAGTTGGACGTAATAATCGGCTGCCGGGGGTTATTATTTTTACTTTTTACCACATCATTGTCAAGTGTATCTCAACAGGAAAATCGACCACAAGATATAGGAGTGTCCTCTTGATACGTTCAGGCGTCAACAAGGCAAGAAACGTAAACAGCTAAGTCGAAGCCATCGCAGGAAGGCTTTTATTAAAAGCGCATCTGAAAGCCCCATCCTGTGAACGGGGATGAAAGAGGCGTCTGCCGAAGGCAGAAAAAAGCACCCCAGATGCTGAAACAAGTTCAGCATGACAGGATGGTTTGGGTCTCGTTTTTTTGTCACCCCGAACTTGTTTCGGGATCTCTGTTTTTGGTTTAGAATTTTGGTTTAAAGCCCTGTCCTGTGGGCGGGGTTCTTTACTTTCAGGAGGGGGTAATCAGCCCCTCCTGCGGACAGACAAGCCCCCATTGCACTGACACAATTTCAGTACTCTGAGGTATGCTGTGATTTTTTCAGGCAATATCTTGAAGAAAAAGGTTATATGGTCATTCCGTGCCACGCAGACGGTGTGGGTGATCGAGCGATGGAAAAAGTATTAGATCAGGGAATCTTTGACGGTGTGATAGACATTGGGCTCGGTGGGTTGAGTGAGCGGAGCTGGATAGAGTATTTGTCGATGAACTCAAGAAGCAACTAAAAAGTGATATTGAGGTAAGGGGGGTGGATACCGATCTTGAAACACCCGAGTTTGCGCAAGTGATAGTTGATGCTTTTGATGAGATCATGCAGATCGCCGTCATTCGATCTGTTTGGGTTCCTTTTTCCGGGTATCTAGGAAGATGATCAAGGTTATGGCACAGAGAAGGGCAGAAATGCCGATGCCAACGAAGACAGTCATAGCCTCCCTACCTTGCCAGCCACGCAGCACCACTTCCAGCGCCACAACCTGAGCGGCGACAATCACCGCCAGTGCGATGACTGCCCTCCCTAATTGTCGGGCTCTCTGCTGGAGCGTCTGCACATCCGTCTGGTTCATCATGTTTTGATCCCCACTGCGTAGATAGCGTCGTCCTCCACGCTCAGCTCAATACGGGGCAGCGGGTAGCGCGGCGGCCCCATCAACACTGCCCCTGTCTCCACTGCAAACGCAGCATTGTGGCAAGGGCAGATCAGTCTCTCTGATGTGACATCCCAATAAACGACGCACGAGAGATGCGTGCAGGTTCCTTCGAAAGCCCGCCACTCTCCGCTCGGGAGATGGATGAGCAGAGCCGGGTTATCCTTAGCCGGATAGAAGAAAGGTCGAGATTCCCCAAGCGGTATGTCTGCCACTTTCCCCAGCGCTACCTTTGGGAAGTGCTCTTCCTTACTCCTTACGAAGCGCCTTGCGAAGGGAATGGTTGCTAAGAAAAGCGCTCCAGAGCAAGCGGCCAAAAACGTGAGAAAGCCACGACGGCTCGCCACCACGTCATTCAGACTATCAAGGGAGAGCTCTGGTAATAAAGCCTCTTCTGCCCGGGACTGCTCGCTCTTTTCCCCTTGTGTCTCTGACACGACTCTACGCCTCCTTATTCAGTATCTGTCGGTTTTCTGTGTTGATCCCAGCCTGTTTTGAAAAGAACCCTGCTGCCTGGCGGTGACGTCTACAAGATGGGCATAGGGATAACACTACAGGGTCCGCCACATCCCCAACCACTTGGACGCCAGCAGAAGCTAACACCCCTTGTAAATCTTTCGGAGTCCACACTGCCGAAAGAGTTTTACCACATCGGCTGCAGAGGCTCGGTTCAACGAACCCAGGTCCTTCTGCCACATCAAGAGCAACGGTCGCTGGACTCACCTCAATGTGGAAGAGCTTACTGAATGGCACCCAAAGAAGCCCTAGAATAATGATCACTTCATGGATGACCACTAGTTGACGATGGCCAACGCCATCAAAGAATTTATAGCTTACCGTGAGTAACAAGCCACTCACTGTGATGGCTAAAAGGAGGTATAATGAGCTGAATTGGTCCCTTAATCGTTCTGCCTTGTCTGTCGGTCGCATCTTAATTCGCTGCCAGAAAGCTAAGATGAGCCCGAGGAGTAACAGCAGCGCCCCCAGGTTGATCGCATTGAAAGCGAGAAAGGCGATAACGCTGTCAACATGGAACGTGATGATCGGTATATCGAACATACGGGCAGAATAGGTCTGCTGCCCTACAAGAGAGAAGCTCATCCAACCCCAGGCGAGGGCAAAGCAAACAGCACTGACGATGATACAGCCCCAAAAGATGGCGAAATGGGTGAACCAGCGCAGCCAGCTGCGTTGAACGATGAAGGTCTGTAACAATAAGCGGGTAATCACAGATCTGATCAAGGTAATGAGGTTTGGCTTCCAGCTACGCTGCTGGAGGGCTCTTGCTGATCTCCCCCATAGAGTTCGGTTTGGAGGGTAGCGAAGCCAGGCGATGAAGCGATACAAACAGCCGATTACGAACAGGACACTTGCTATCTGATAACCGAGCACCGCCAAATCAATATAAATAAACCCCACCTTCAGAACCATTGTTTACTCTATCTCCCAGTTCAGTTTACTTTCCCTTTTCAAGTTCATCTGCAACATCTTTCATATCTAAAGACTCAAGGGTGGTGCGAGTAGGCACCCCGGTGGTCAGATCCCAGCCACGAAGTTTATAATAACGGTCCTTTATAGCCTCCAAACGACTTCTTTCCTTTGCCATGCCCTCGAAATGGGTATCCATCATCATATCGGTAATGTATTGATCGGGAAGAGTCTCGTATTCTCGCCGCAGCCCCTCTCGGCAGTTGAAGGCGCGCTCGAGTTGACGCACTCGCTTCTGGTAAATGGAAAGTTCGTGGGCGTTTATCCTTTTACCTAAACCGGTCGAAAGCACTGCTGCGAGTACGTCTGCTGTTACCGGCATTCCATTGAACTCCGTGTGCCACTTGCAGCTCCCAACTATTTCGGCCCTCCCAATCGCATCCTCTGTATTGGCGACCGTCTCAGCCTTGCCTTCGTCCTCCTTGGGAAAGGCTATCCGGGTACCGGCAACTCCCTCTGCAAAGTGTCCATAGAACTCCGTTAATCTGTGCGGAACCTTCTCATTATTGGCCGCATATGTACGGAAGGTGTATCGCTCGGACCCGCGGCCGATCGTACGAGTAGCTCGCATCAGACCTTCTGCTAAAACATCTCCGAATCCCTCACGTCTGGCAGTCATTTCTGCTAATTTAAGATAAGCCTCGCTGTTTCCACGTGCAAGGGGGAAGCCGACATCTTTTTCGCTAATCATCCCCTGTTCGAACAATTCGGTTGCCCAGACCATCATGTCGCCTAAGGAACCAGCATCGTACCCATTCTTGTTGACATGCAGTGCCAACTCTCGCCATGTCATCATGTCACTGAGGCCGATCTTTTTAGCCATTTCGGCAAACCACTTGTAGTAGATGATGCCATCTCTCAGGCTCGGATTGTAGTATTCCTCTTCGCAGGAAGTTGGGCAGCTGAGACAGTTTGTCATCCAGCGCCCCTCTTGGCCGAGCTTTTTGATAGAGACAGTTTTATGGAGGGTACTCGCCTTCAGTGAATCGAGGGTGTGTGCGCATGCTTCATAAAAACGTCCTGGGTTGGCAATACGAAGTCCACCTGTCCCACGCACGACAACTGCCTTGAGATTTTTTGAGCCCATGACAGCGCCAAGACCGGTTCCTCCCGCTGAGTCCCTCATGCTGCCTATGATCGTTGCGAAGCGAGTCAGCTTCTCCCCTGCTGGCCCGATGCATGCCCATTGGATTTCCTCGTCATTGAGTTCTTTGTGCAAGACTTTCGGCGTCTCATAGGTGTCTAAACCCCAGATGTTGGCCGCCGATCGGATCTTTACTTCCTCATTATTGATTGCCAAGTAGACTGGCTCTGCCGACTTCCCGGTGATCACCAAATGGTCATACCCGGCATACTTCAGCTCTGGTGCAAATGAGCCTCCGAAGCTGGCCATCCCGAGCAGACCGGTAAGTGGTGATTTGCTGGAGACATGGCAGCGCCCTGAGCCCGGCATCATGGTACCGGTGAGTGGCCCGCTATTAAAACTGACCACGTTATCGGATCCTAACGGATCGATAGATGGGAGTTCCGACTTCTCCCATACGATCCGGACGCCGATTCCTCTGCCACCCAAGAATCTCTCTGCATAAGAGACTGTTGGTGTAGTCCAAAACCTCCCACTGGTCAGGTCTACCCAAAGGACCCTCCCTGCATAGAGATAGCTGTCCTTCATGCGATTGCCTCTTTAGCTCCGAATCAGCCGCTGTAGATTGATGAGCACCTCAATCTTCTGCCGCTGTTCGGCGGCTGCCAACCTATCTTCCGGTACATAGCCTAATGCACCTGTGGGGCAATGCTTTACACAAAGCGGATTCCCCTCACATTGGTCACACCGATGGGCCACCTGCGTCGCCAAATCCAGTTCGGACGCCCCGAAGGGGCATGCCCATACGCATGCCGAACAGCCAATGCATTTTTCCGCCGCCACCAGGCGCGCACCAACCGGCCCACCCTCAAAGGTTGCACCCGTCGGGCAGGCTAATCGGCAGGCCGGAACCTCACACTGCATGCAAAGTACCGGGACGCTGTCAGTCTGCCCGTTCGTCTCTTCCGATACCACCCGGAGTCTTGATCGTTCAGGCCAGCAGTAACCTGTATGGCTAAGACTGCAGACCATCTCGCAGATTCGACAACCATTGCATTTTGTGGCGTCAATACTGATGATGTACCGCATGGTTTGCTCTCACCTGGAAAAAGAAATTGCTGGATTCGTTCCTTGAATTTGCCGGATTGATACGAAAAATTGATAGGAAGTCGCCTGTATGGCGACTTCCTATCTTGGTATCAAACTAAGAGGATATCCCATTTCTTTTTATCGTGGACTAAAGATTTCTTTGTCTTAGTGTAATTCTGATTCTAAGACTAAAGCCGCTTTTTGAGCAGCAGTGATTTTCTCGGCAGCGGCTCTCTTCTTAGAGACACTCACCCTGTCAGCCTCAATATAATCAACGGCTTTCATGTCACAGAAACGAACACACTGTGGGTCTCCGTCACAGAAATCGCACTTAAAAACCTTCCGATCAATCACATTGAAATTCATGGCGCCGAAGGGACAGACCGTTACGCAGGAGCGGCAGCCAATGCATTTATCTTGGTTTACCATGACCCGGCTGAGTTTTTCATCCCGGGAAATGGCCTTCACAGGGCAGATGATCATGCAGGGAGCATCCTGGCACTGCTGGCAGGACATGGGGATATAAAGCCCTTCTGACTCCCATTTGATCACCTTAATCCGGCTTCGTGCAGGATTTGATACGCCGTCATGAAAAACCGAGCAGACATTCTCACAAAGCCTGCAGCCGGTGCATTTTTCGAAACTCACTTGAAGAACTTTACCCATGGGTTCCATTCATTCTCTCCTTTCATCAAAAAATAGGTCTGAGCTATGAGTACTGAGGTATGAGCAAAAAATGAACAGAAGCATTTAATCCTTTTACACAGTCCTCAGTCCTCAGGACTTGTTACTATCTAACCTGCCAATTACAACATGTGGGATGGTTCATTTTCAAGACCAAGCCGCTTGAGTGTTTCTGGCTTCGGAACGCCATTCTGATCAAGGCCCTTGTGTTCATAGAATTCATCAACCATCTTCTTGAATTTTTCCCGATCAATGACTCTACCGATGACATCGACTGCGCCCCTTCGAGCGGGCTCATCAAAGTAACGGTGATTGAGCATATCACCCCTCTTAAGGTCCTCTCTTTTTAGACCTTCGCGAAGGTTAAACAGTCGCTCCATCATGTTAGTCCGAACAGCAACGTCCCAGATATCCCGAGGGGTAAGCTCCAGCCCGGTATTGTAGTAAAGCACTTTGGACCAATCTTCAAAATTCGGAAGCGTCGCACCCAAGAAGGTGGTGTGGTACTTACAGATGCCGAGGCAATCCACACCCATATAGCAGTTCTCATGCCAAAAGACCTGCCATGGCTTGCCAATGTATTCCGTATGTTCTGAGCTCAATGGCCCATCATAAGGAACCGGGCTGCTATAGATTTTTCTCATTACTTCTTGCGGTAAATGATATAGATCAATAGCCGGTCGGCTTCTTAAATGGTCTGACCCTCTGGAAGCCGTAGCAATATTCAGTGCAAGACCAGGTGTCGCTCTCTCGTCAGAGTGAAGATTGCTGACTCCCTTGACCTGAATCAAGTAGTCAAAAGAGTTCTTCCCAATCTTCTCGGAGGCAATGACTCCACCTTCGGCCAAGACATTACCCAGCCAGCCCTTCCTTTCGCAAATGCGTTTGATCATCTCTACCATCGCGTCACCATTGCCGAACCTCAGATCCAGGCCCTCCGTCTCTTTGTCGGTGAGGATTCCTAGTTCATAGAGTTCCATCGCCCAGGCGATAATGCTTCCGATTTCAAGATTATCTACAGCATACTGATCAACCAAATGATTTGCCACTAATAGATGTTCTAAGCTTGCGACATCTGGCTCACCACAAAATGCGCCTTGGGAAGTATATTCCGGCCCTTCATCGTATTTTCCAGCATAAGGTCCTGAAGGAATCCTATACTTGGCTCGGCAGTGGACCTGACAACCAAAGCAAGCGGCCATATGGTAGGGTCCTATTGTTTTGAGAGCGTTATCGTCAATTTCTTCCGGCTCAATCTCATCACAGTAGAGCATCTGGTTATACTGGAAATTTCTGGTTCGGATACCACCCCAGGAGTTGGTGGCTCCCCAAATAAAAGGAGTCCCAAGGGTTCCCTGGGTCTGGTTAACCTTGGCGCTTGTGATTTGTTCAATGAAGCGTTTGTTAAACTCAAGAGCTTCCCTCGGATGGGCAATTTTTATATCCATGGTGCCGCGGGCAGCAATGGCCTTCAAATTTTTTGAGCCCATGACCGCTCCCATCCCGGTTCTTCCAGCGGAATTTTTGATCCCGGTCATGACATTGGCATACCTTACAAGATTTTCACCTGCCGGACCGCAGACCAGACTCTTAACATCCTCATCTCCAAGATCTTCCCGGATCGCCCATTGTGTATCTGGAACCATCTTTCCCCAAAGGTGGCTTGCATCACGGATCTCGATTTGGCCGTTGTGAATCCAGAGGTAAACTGGTTTTGACGCCTTACCCTTGACGACCAGATGATGAAAGCCTGCCCAGGCTAATTCAGGGGTGAAAAAACCACCTCCGTTAGCGCTTCCCAGCATCCCTTGTAATGGAGATTTCGCCATCACATGGCATCTGGAGGTTGCTGAAGCCAGGGTAGCCGTTAATATCCCGCCACTTACCATAAGCGTATTGTCAGGACCGAGGGGGTCACATCCTTTCTTCGTGTGATTATATAGCAAATAGGCATCCAGCCCTCGGCCTCCCAAGAATTTTTTCCGAACTTCAATCGGAATAGGCTTCACTTCTATTTTGCCTGTGGAGAGATCAATATACGCTATCTTCCTATTTAGGGCCATCTTTCTTTTCCTCCTTCTCCCTCATTTTCCGTACAAATGTTTCATCCGCTAATCTCGTGTTTACATCCCATACCGGACCTTTAATGCGAGGAAAACCGGCTTTGATCCAAAAGACCCGCCATTCCATACCACATTTAGCACATTTTACTGTGGGCTCACCAGGCTTTGGATCAAGTCTTCCCATGCAACTGGGATTATGACACCTCACCTGACCATAAGTCCGAGTCTTACGCAGACTTTCAGCTGTAGAAAGGTCTTCTCTCCCGTTTACCATAGAAACCTCCTTTCTTAAGGTAAAAAAATTTTAATGTCTCTTTTTTTTCATCTTATGAAGACAGTTCACTATAGTGAACTGTCAAAACAAACCTTAACACCCTAAACATTTTATTAATAAACTACCTTTATTTCTTTGTCAAGGGATAATTTCTTTTTATAAGATATTGATATCGTTACAACAACTTCTTGTAAGCACGTTTGAATAAAGAGGCGGTAATATTCTTCATATATAAGTAATAATTCGTATGAATTGGTTAAATTTTTACTAAAAAAATCGTTCACTCTGATACTTCCTCATTAACCTGATTAAGTTGTTACACTCTATAGTGAAAAAGGATGTTTTTTAAAAAAGGTCTTGGTTCCTGAATTTGTAAGTCATCTTTTTGATGATATTGATTTTAAGTTCACTCCTTTGAACTTTCAATATGGTGGAATGGTAGAGGGTCAAAAGAGGTTGTTACCTTTCGAGGAAGGATTCCACCATTCTATCCAGGTTCCCTCTCTGCTGAACGTGGTGCCTGTCGTCGATTCGATCTGTCGGATCCAATCTCCAAGGTACGAAGCATGGTGTATGATGAGCGGGGTGCTATGTTCGGGGAGGATGTCTTCAAAGAACCGATGGAGAAATATATTCGTGTCTATTTCTTGAATCGTTTCACTATCATCCCAGGGCGTAGGGCGAATAAAACCGTGATTCGCCCCCTCATCTCGCCGATAGAGGAAATGGCTTCCGAACCTGTCCTTCAAGCGGCGCAGCGTTTCGACACATTTCACAATATCCACCATTGTGATTCCTTTGCAGAAATATTGAAGTAACTGATCGCAGAATGATTCGAACCCTATCGATGCGAACATAATCTTTACATCTTGCCTTCGTGCAAGCGACAGGATTTCAACAAGGTCAGAGGCATGAGTATTTATGTCATCGACCCGGCAGACGAGATTAATCTGTGAGAGCTTGATCTCCTCTTTTTCTGTATCTTCAAGAAGTTTACCGAGGGAGCGGATGGGGTATTCGTCTATCAGTTCAAAGGGAATTTTCCTTTTATCGACCTCAGGCAGCCCTAAAATCTGAGTGATGACCCTGTCTCGCCCAATGGAGCCATAATAACCCTTATCCCTTGAAACATCACAGAAAATACATCCTTCGCTTCTCGCTTTCAATTCCGTGATACCCCTTTCTCGGAGATTAACCGGTGGCGGGAGGATTATCGTTTGGAGCCTGCTGGCATATGGACAGCCAATTGTGTTCAACACCTGTCCTAGTTGGACTTCAAGCTTCTTGAGGGTGTCTGAGAACGTATAGATGTTCGACCAATCGACCTCCAGGAATATGTTCTTTGCCCATAGGTGTTCGAGGACCCTACCCGGCAACCTCAGATATTCCAATCTAAAACCATCGACTGGGCCTTGAAAAGCAATGTCGACAACCGATTTCAACCCTTTGAAACGATGCGGGTGAGAATCAATATCTGGTTCGCCGTAGTAGTCCTGCCGGGCCTGGGGTCCTCCTAAAATAGTCATAAAACCCTTCTGTTTTATCTCCCGGATCAGTTCAATAATATCTATTCTGCCACAGAGATGTGAGAAGGCTGCAATCTTTTCTCCCGGCAACAAATAGTCACGCCTGCGTGCCGTAACGCCTGCCTCCGTATAGTGACTCGACGAAGGCAAGCACTTCGGCGTGCAGGCACGGTTCTTTGACCGGGATGTCGCCCCACAGGACCCTTGGATAGATGATGTGAATTTTCCCGCGGGGCTCCACTTTCCTGCGTAGTATTCATCTATGAAACGAAGCAATCGTTCCTTTGAGAAATCTCTCTCGATCCCAACTACAATTGAGGGTATCGAGAGCACTCGCTGGATGAATGTTGCTGCCAGTTGAGCCCCCAATATACCGTGGGACTCGCCCGTATGATGTGTGAAGATGATCATGTTTTTACTATGTCACATTTTAGGGACGGCTTCAATAAAGGTTGAAACGGGCCGCGAGATCACGAATCTACCAACATTGATTTCGCTTGATCAATCAAGGGAATTGGCATGGATATCTTGCCAAGCGGATTGGCAGTGCGTTGACCTGACATTCAGGACTTTTCACTCTAAGCTTGACATCGCGGAACGGCCAATGATCTGATTTTGGGCTTGAACAGCCTGGATCAATGTGACGGATGGCGAAATAGATAGAACGAGACGCGTTTTTGGTCCTGCACGCAGTCGCTGAGGCGAAGGAGGGATCGGTACGTCGAAACGCAAAAACTTGCTTTTAAAGAATATTGAAGACATCTTTACGGAGAGAATAGGACGTAGAATTATTAAATGTGAGTAAAGAAGTAAAGATAGATGAGAAATATGGGAAGTATCCCTATTTTCTAATATGCATTTTATGACATATGAAGATGTTACCGTATAGGCTTCCCCCTTGTTTTGCTGATGCATTCACGACACTTTCCACTTAAAAGATAGCATAAACGAAGTCGTTTCACATACTGAAGACTTCTGAAGGAATAAACTAAATTTCCCCTTACCATTTTTTCAAAATGAGCCGATGGGGAAAATTAACGAGTGCACCTACAAGTCTTCAGAATCAATTTGTGCAAAATTCGACGATTAACGAGTGAAAGCGTACATCGGACAGTGCTCGTGGAAAAACCGAAAGAGGATTTGATTTTCCCGGCTATCGTTTCGAGCCTGAGGGGATTTCACCTGCCTGAAGGACAATCATTAATTTCATTAAAAAAGCTCTCCGGCTTTATGAACAGGAGCCGCCCCACCGGAAGATGAGGCGGCTCGGAGAGTATGTCCATAGATGAGCGTAGCCAGAACTACCAGCGATTGCGTCCGCTGCGACGACCGCCCTCAAAACCACCGCCGGATCGGCCACCTCCGCGAGGCTTCTTTTCCTGCGCCTCGTTAACCTTAATGGTCTTGCCGTCAAGGCTCGTGCCATCCACCTTGGATATCGCCGTTTTAGCATCCTCATCCTGAGCGAAGGTCACGAATCCAAAGCCCCGGGAACGCCCCGTATCACGGTCAGTGATGACCTTGGCTTCGGTGATTTCTCCATAAGACGCGAACGCCTGGCGCAGGCCGTCGTCCGTCGTGTCCCAGCTCAGACCCCCTACAAATAGTTTTTTAGCCATACTTTCTGACGCTCCTTTTCTGCGTCGCCTTGGGCGACGACTTTTGATGGGTAGCGCCCGCCATTCAGCGTTCGCTACGTTTACTTCCTTTTGTTGAATGCCCGAATCGTTTGGGAGGATGGGCCAGCAATTTCCCTCATTCGATCCGGCTCCGCCTCAGCAATGTGAGGGTGTGAATCCTCACATACGAGTCACTTTCAACCGATTGCATCAGCCTTGCCCATTCCTGATGAAACCACCTCCTCCCTTAGGGGAGGGGTAAACTCTGTAGTATTCGTGGTAAAGGAGAATAGGAAGTTTTTTCCCCCGGAAAGGTGTATCGAGTTAATGATTGGCTGACTTTATCTCCTCTTGCTCGACCTTCTCGGCGTCTGAAGAGGTGCGATCTCCTTTATGAAATCGTCGCTGTCTTCTCTCTTCCTGATTTTTCTGGCGGGACAATTCTTTTCGCCGCTTTTCGCCTTTATAAGCTCCAGCATGTTTATGTTTTGGCACAATACCCTCCCTATTCCAAAAAGAGTATATCACGAAAAGGAAAAGAATTCCAATTCTTTTCATCGAAATGAAAGCGGAGTATTGATTACCAATTGTAATCCTATCCATTTATATCGATTCTGTCAAATCCGGATCGAATAAATGACCTCGCATTAGGGAAGGTTTCCTCGACGGCCTGCCTCAAACGGTCGAGAAAAGAGATAATTTCGATTACTCTCTCAGTATCAAGATTGTTATAGTGGGGAATCACTGCCCAAGCGCTAATCGAACGATCAATGGCGATCAGTGCGATCTTGGCTGAACCATCCGAATCGCTTGCGGATTCATCGAATCTCT
>Ga0299912_10002991_pt1 | contig 13871 bp, 10 predicted proteins | sample RVTome_2_FD_207667 | JGI IMG/M metagenome (GOLD analysis project Ga0299912, IMG submission 207667) | Soil microbial communities from uranium-contaminated site in the Upper Colorado River Basin, Wyoming, United States - RVT95D214 (version 2) ...
CCCTCACGGTAGTCGATGGTAACGATTGTTCCAATTCTGCCAACACGACTGTCGTCGTAATTACTCTGCCTATAGTCACCGCTTCGAGTAATAGTCCTGTTTGTGAAGGTGATGTATTAAATCTCGGTTGCACACCTAACGGAATGTTATCCTATTCATGGTCAGGGCCCAACGGGTTTACCAGCAACCAGCAAAATCCGACTGTCTCTGCCAGTGCTACCCTCGCTATGGCAGGTGATTATACCGTTACAGTTACCGATGCCAATGGTTGTTCCAATACCGCTACCACAACAGTTACCATAGAAGTAGCACCTGTGGTTGATGCCGGACCAAACAATTCCATCTGCTTCGGTGATACGTTGTTCATCACAAATGCAACTGCATCGAATTACAGCTCATTGTTGTGGACATCCAGTTCGGGTTACAACGGTTTTAGCAATAATACCATTATAAATCCCTATTATGTGCCAGGTTCAACGGACCAGGCCAACGGACAGGTTACCTTGTATTTAATTGCCTTTGGAAATGGCCCTTGTGGTAGTGCCATTGACTCAATGATCCTGATATTACCTACACAAATTCAGGTATCTGTCGGGTCTATATCGCCGTTCATTGTCGGTCCCAATACTGAAATAGAAGTCTGTGTTACTTATGAGGATCATCTTGTTGTCCAGGATTTAAGTTATTTCCTGCAGGCGCCTGATGGCATAACGATCATACCCTTGAAGGAAGTTGAAAATCCGGGAGGCATGTGTAACTTTTTCGGTGGCCCCGGTTCTTCTGTCGATCTTTGCTTTACAACCGAACTCACGGATGATGATACGCTAACAATTTGTGATCCCGGATTCTGGAGGGATATCTCAGGAAATTATGCACCAACAGGCGACTGGAGCACTTTCTATGGACAAAATCCTGCCGATGGAGGCTGGTCGATCGTAATTCTTGATTATCTGGCAACAGAAGGTTCCGGAAATCCTGATGGCAGGCTGACTCATGCAAGCATTAGTTTTATTGACACCTCGATATTTACCAATGAATTAACAACCATTCAGTTTGAATCGGGAGTCGCTGATATACCCATCATTGAAGGTGATGGCTTTACTCCCGGAGGAGTGACTTATGCCGTGCCGTTGGGTCTCAGAACAAGTTGTGCCGGAGAATGCGATGCACTCGCTATGGTTATAGTAACAGGAGGTACGCCCCCCTATATAATCTACGACTGGGACGATCCCCTGGTACCTGATGAAGATTCTGTATTCCTGTGTGAAGGTGTCTATAACATAACTGTTACCGATGCTATGGGGTGTACAGGTTCGACCAGTATTACCGTCATCTCTCCGCCACCCATACTCTTCGATGAGATCAATTATACCGATACCCTGGATTGCTTTGGCGAATCCAATGGATTCATATCCGTGCAAGCTTCCGGAGGTACAGGGACACTTATCTATACTCTTCTTCCAGATATTCCATCCGAAACAGCCGATTCAGGTTATTTTTCCGGTTTGTCTGCCGGTATCTATACCATCCATGTCGAGGATGCAAATGGCTGTTATCACGATACCACATTGACAATTTATCAGCCCAATCCTCTTTTACTCGTGAGTGCCGAAGTAACCGACAGTGTTTTCTGTGCCGGCGATACCAACGGAAGGATAGTAGCCACAGCCAGCGGAGGTACGCAGCCTTATACATTTATTCTCGAACCTGTGGGCATTTCAAACAATACAGGTATATTCAATAATCTGGGGCCGGGTAGTTATATTGTACGGCTCACCGATGCCAACGATTGTGATACCATTGACAGTGAAACTCTGATCCTGGGAGTTCCCATACCCCTGGTAATCGATACAGTAATTGTCGATCCAATTCTATGTTATGGTGAAACGGGAACGATGACAGTGGTTGTGATAGGAGGCAGGGCACCTTACGATGTATCTGTTAACGGAACACCGGAACAATCGGGAATTGTTGATACTGCCATAATCATACGCGGACCAGGCAACTGGAATATTTCAGTGGCCGATGCAAATGCTTGTACTGCATCATGGCCGACAATAACCCTGACCGATCCGCCTGCACTGGTTCTTGACAGCATTGTCACCACCCCCATAACAACCTGTTATACCGATCCGGTCGGAGAAATAGCCGTCTATGCTTCGGGAGGTACAGGAACGATTGAGTATTCCATAAACGGTATCGATTATCAATCGGCTAATCTGTTTACCGGGCTTACGGGTGGTTCATATACTGTTTATTACCGCGATGCCAATGGTTGTACTGAAACAGCCAATACGGTTATTCCAGGTCCGCCATTGCTGCTGGGTAATCCCATAGTAACCCATGTTGAAGGCGATAACCTGGGATCTATCCTTCTGAATCCTACCGGAGGTACTCCTTTCCCGGCACCCGACGAATACAGGTATTCGATCGACGGTGGGCCACTTACTACAGACCCGTTGTTTGATGACCTTACCGCCGGTACCTACCAGGTACATGTTGAAGATGCAAACGGATGCCCATGGGATTCAACAATCATAATTGAAGTCCGCACCCTGGACGTAACCATTATCGTAATCGATGCGGATTGTTACGGAGTACCAACAGGGGAAATAAGGATATATATGAATGATGGTATACCACCCTATACGATCTATTTCGCTGAAATGGGTGATCCGCTTCAAGTCATCTACTCGGGAGTTATGGAGAATTTCCGGACCATTCCCTCGGTATATCCCGGAGATTATGCAATACGCGTAGAGGATTTTAACTCACGCCGGTTCGATGATACAGTGACGGTGAATTCACCTCCCCCGATCTCATATAGTGTTAGTTCCACTCAGGTAAGCTGCTATGAATACACACTCGATGGTGGAATACCAAGCGATGGTGGAATTTCAATTAATGACGTTACAGGAGGTGTAGGCAATTATACCTATACATGGAATGATATTGGTGAAGCAGGTCCGGCACGGGAAAATTTACGGACCGGATTGTATATTGTTACCATTTCTGACGAAAACGACTGTCCGATGATCGATAGTACCAACCTTGTCGGGCAGGATACGATCGATGCCCGCATCAATCTGTATATCATTGACCCGAACCGGTTGATGGATACTGATGAAATATTGAACTATCCGTCGACAGCCGATGATACGCTCTGTTATGGTTCGAACTGGGGCCTTCTTGCCACTTACAACTACATTCCCATAGATACTTTGGCATGGAGTCCCGATTCCGTTCTTGATAACCCGGATGATTATGATCTGGAAAATGTTTCGATAACCATGCGATACCCGATGATTATCAGGCTGACAGTTACAAATTACCGGTGCATGGATTACGATGTAATCAACCTGTTCATGTTCGATACGATTGGTATGTATATCGAAACCGATGCTTACAGGGTAGCTGACAGTATCTTCGATCCGGAGGGTAAACCACTGAACTTATCTGCCCCCGATGGTTATAGTGACTATCTGTGGCTGGCTGATGATGAATTCGAGGATGATGAAGCACAAAACGCTGTTCTTACACCATTTGCCGATCAGGATGTAATGGTGATAGGAACAACCCCCGACCGTTGCTATGAATGGGATACGGTATTTATTGTAATTCAACGTCCGATCGGAGACATTTTCGATGTGTTTACTCCCAATGACGATGGATTTAACGATTACTGGAATATCCCGAATGCACTTCAATACCCCCATCTGGAAGTACTTATTTTCGACCGCTGGGGACAGCAGGTATTCTATAGTAAACCTTACGGAATCGACGAATATCATACCTGGGACGGTAAATCACAGAAAAATGGAAAAAACCTGCCCATAGGCAGCTATTATTATATCATTAAACCAAACGATGGAGAACAAGAACCTATTTCCGGAACCGTTACAATTGTGAGATGATGAGAAAACTGAATTTCATTCTGCTATTTTTGGTAAGCTGTGTCCTTAAAATAAGTTCACAGATGGATCCGCTCTATACGCAATTTATGACGAATCCCTTTCTGATCAATCCTGCGCTGGCGGGTACTTACCCCTATTATCAGATCATGGCCAACAGCCGTTTGCAATGGGCCGGATTGTCCGACGCTCCCATCACGAATGTGATCAGTATGTTTGGTCCGACAGTAACACAACCCATGGGTCTTGGCGGTTATATTATGCACGATGTCTATGGCCTTACAAGTAAAACTACATTAAGTGCCTCGTATGCATACAACTATGCCATCGCAGAAGATCTGAAAATTTCCATGGGACTAGCTCTGGGAATATTCCAGTTTAAGATCGACGGGGCAGGGACCACTGAGTATTACGACCCAGTTTATGGCGGTCAATATACCCAGTTCGGACCTGATGCAACACTAGGTTTATATCTGTATTCATCGACTTATCATGTGGGACTGTCCATGACGAATCTGCTTGGCAACCGGATTAATATAGGTGAGGATTCAATTACGGGTCTCAGCAGGTTCAAGCAGCATTTTTACCTGCACGGTGGATATAAATACATGATCAACCGCGAACTGTCAATTGAACCGACGGTCATTTTCCGTAAAGTATCCGCTATACCCTTACAGGTCGATTTTAACGTACGGGTATGGTATGGAAAACGCCAATGGGAAAACAACAGACTCTGGGGAGGCCTGTCGTTCAGGAGCCAGGATGCCGTAACATTAATGGTCGGGTTTACTTATCAGCGTAAAATAGAAATAGGCTATTCATACGACATTGGTATTAATAAACTCAGGATCGTGCATTCCGGCAGCCATGAGTTGATGATTGGCTTTAAATTCAACGATATAAAAGAATATTGATCTTTCTGAGATAAAAGACCGAAAGCCATTTTCTTTTCAGGTTAAAAAGGAAATTCCTTTAATTTTGCTTCAAATGAATACCGGATGAGAAAATGGCTTTTCTATTCCCTGTTGTTGTTGAGTGCGCTTTCCTGTAAAAAGGGAGAGAATAAGAATATGATTCCGCGAAGGGATCTTGTTCCTCTTTTGGTCGACATGCACATTGCCGATGCAATGGCCCTCAATAACATGGTTAATGAACAATTCGGAGGTCTCGATTCAACCATGCTGTATCAGGCTGTATTTGAACAATACGGGTACTCCAAAGATGAGTTCGTCCGTACGCTCAAATATTATTCTTCCGAGCCTGAAAAGCTGATCGAAATCTACGACGATGTGTTTACCGAATTAAGCAAAAAATCCGAAGAAGCCAAGGAGCTATATAGTTCCACAACTGTTTCCCGTACTTACCGGATCTGGAAACCGAATCAAACCCGGTATACTGCTTATGGTGATACAACCATGTATCCTCCTGTATTTGATGTTGAAATTGACACATCGGGAATTTTTATTCTTTCGGCCGAAATTAAAATCGCTCCAAAAGATAAGTCGGTGAACCCAAGAATACTGGCTTATTTTTATAATCCTTTTAAAGACAGTGAGAAAAACCGGATCTATTTTGAAGAGACAGCCTTGCTCAAATCGAATTACATGCGTGATTATACCCTTCTTAAAGAATGTACCGATACCAGTCTGTCCCGTATGCGTATTGTGATCCCCATGCACGATACTCCCGATTCAGCATTCACAAAAGACTTTACCATGCAAAATCTTCGTGTTTCCCTATACCGGCCGGATAAAAAAAAGTAAACTCCCGAAAACCCTGATGGCAACCTTTCTGTTCAACGAAATAATCTTTGGCCCTGTGAACAGCCGGAGACTTGGTGAGTCGCTGGGAATTAATCTTTTACCCGTGAACAGCAAATACTGCAATTTCAATTGCCTGTATTGCGAATGCGGATTTACACCAAAGGCCTATGGAAAGAATAAAAAGGAACTCCCGACCCGGGAAGAAGTTCATACAACCCTCAAAAACACGCTGGCCGGGTTTCGTGAAAAAAAATATACGATCGATACAATCACCTTTGCAGGTAATGGGGAGCCCACAATGCACCCGGATTTCCCGAACATTGTCGATGATACAATTGTTCTTCGCAACATGTATTTCCCCGATACAAAAATTGCTGTGCTTTCAAACGCAACCCGTATTGCACGTCCTGAAATTATAAGCGCCCTTTCGAAGGTGGAATACAATATCCTGAAACTCGATTCGGTGAATGAAGAAACAGTGAAACTGATCAACTGCCCTATGAATAATTTTTCACTGCGTGATCTTCTTGGGAATTTAAAAAAGATCCGAAATGGTCTTACAATCCAGACTCTTTTTGTCAGAGGTGAATACAGAGGCAAACGATTTGATAATTCAACGGAAGAAGAAGTCGGCAACTGGCTTAATTATCTGCTGGTATTACAGCCGGAACTTGTAATGATCTATACCATTACGCGTGATACACCTGTCGACAGTATTCAGAAAATACCACCCGGACGATTGCATGAGATAGCACTTCAGGTCCAGGAACGAGGTATACAGGTTTCTGTTTCCGGATGAAACACGACACAACCATAGGGAATATGCGGATACTAGTGGTACCTCTTAACTGGGGTCTTGGTCATGCAACCCGCATGGTCCCTGTAATTCGTGAATTACTATACCTGGGAGCCGATGTAATTGCCGGAGGCAGCCTCGCGCATCAGAAACTTTTCAGGGAAGAAATAAGAAATATTGAGACCATCAACTTCCCCTGCCTTACGATCCGGTTGCCGGGGAAAAAATCGCAGGTATTTTCACTCATTATGCAGCTCCCCATTTTTCTATTTCAGATCATAAGAGAACACCGGTTTCTTAAAAAGCTGATCCGGCAAAGACATATCGATATCGTAATTTCCGATAATTGTTATGGATTATGGAACCGTTCCATCTACTCGGTCTTTATTACCCATCAACTGCATATCCGGTTGCCATCAGGCATCCGATTCCTGGAAGGTTTCGTAAATCAGGTCAACACATTCCTGATCCGGAAATTTGATGAATGCTGGGTGCCCGATGTTGCAGAACATAACGGATTTGCTGGTAAGCTTTCCCATACGAGCAAAGCAATCCCCAACATACATTACGTAGGAGTGTTATCCCGTTTCATGACGATGGGCAGGGCACAGGTACACAGGAACAAAAAAGCCGGGAAGAAACTATTGTTTATCATTTCAGGGCCTGAGAAGCAGCGGAGCGATTTCGAGAACATCATCAGAGAAGAACTACATCACCTTCCTGAAGGATGGGACTTTACCGTGATCAGAGGTTTGCCATTAACAACCGGGGAAAACGATGATCTGTGGTTGCCCCATGCCGGTTCCCGGAAATTACATGAATTGATCGTTGAGGCAGACGCAATCGTTTGCCGGGCCGGTTACAGCACCATCATGGATCTCCTGACACTGGGCAGGACTGCCATCCTGGTTCCCACTCCCGGACAAACAGAACAGGAATACCTGGCCAGTTATCTGAGCAAAAAAAGGTATTTCTATGCATGCCGACAGGACCAGTTCAAACTGAGATCTGTTCTTTCCGAATTTGAAGAATTTAAATTACATGTACCGGCGTTCCATGCAAATGCAGGTAAGCTTGGAATTGTGCTGGAAAATCTTTTAACCCTAATTGCTTATTAGTCTCCAGCGTATTATAATAACAAATGTGTGCAATACGACATGTTTGTAGGTATTACTACGTCGATTTATCATAAGATAAGACATCAATAGCACCGTCTTTAAAGACGGTGAATAGTGTGTTCTGCTTAACTTATGGATTTATATTTTTTTTGTAAACTATATAAAATACAAAAAAATATAAATCCAGGAGAAAAAAGGTCATCAATCCTGCCACCACCCTAAAGGGCGGTGCAATTGAGGTTGCTATAGTTTTTGTTATATGTATAATATACCCTGACAGGGTCTCAGGACACTGTCAGGGTAGTTGATGAACATGTCAGAGAGCAAGTTGCATAAGAAATCCGAAAACAATCAGCAAACCCGCTGCATAACCTGTAACAATCTGTAACAGGGAATGACTGTTCAGTGCGAGTCTTGCTGTTCCGACAATTCCTGAAATCAAAATAGCTGCCGACAGGAATACAGTCATATCCAGCACATAAGAATACGATAAGATCAGGATCAATCCTGTTATGCCTCCCAAACCCGCCATATGCAAACTGATCTTCCAGAACACGGATATGAGGAGGATGACCAGCAACAAAACAACACCGGAGAATAAAAACAGGTTTACAACCCTGATGGCTGCAAACCGGGATACCAGGTAATACCCTATATAGAAACAGACCGTGGAGAAAAAGAGAGGAATGATCCGTTCCCTCCGTTCATTCAGAGTTATGTGCTGTATGTTTTTAAACAGGTACAATGCAGGTATTAAGGTTAGAGGTATCAATATATCACACAGAAAAACAATGGTCAGAATATAACGTTTGTATTCTGCCGGTATTTCGGAGATGTAAATTCCCGAGTTGAAAATGATCAATACCCCTAGTATGGTCATAAATATCGGGTGAAACAGATAAGAAATCAAATTGGCGAAACGGATCATGATCAGGTATGTGAAAAAGAATTAAAGCTCTTTACGTAGCCGGGCAACAGGTATGTTCAATTGTTCACGATATTTTGCCACGGTCCGCCGGGCGATATGATACCCCTTTTCCTGCAGAATTCCTGCCAGCACATCGTCAGTCAGCGGTTTTCGTTTCTCCTCATTATCAATACAATCCTGGAGGATTTTCTTAATCTCGCGGCTCGACACTTCTTCCCCGCTTTCGGTCTGCAGTCCTTCAGAAAAAAAGTATTTCAGCGGGAATATACCAAAATTTGTCTGGATGTACTTGCTGTTTGCCACGCGCGAAATGGTTGAGATATCAAGTCCCGTGACATCGGCGATGTCTTTCAGGATCATCGGCCTCAGTAACGTTTCGTCACCATCCTGGAAATATTCTCTCTGATATTCGATAATAGCGTTCATGGTGACCAGCAAGGTATTCTGCCGTTGTTTTATGGCATCGATGAACCATTTTGCCGAATCGATCTTTTGTCTGACAAAATTCAAGGCCTCCCGTTGTTCCGTGGAGGGTTTTTCTTTGCTTTTTGCATACGACCGCAACATCTCCTGGTAGGTCCGGCTGATTCTCAGATCGGGGGTATTTCTTGAATTGAGGCTTACGATCAGTTCACCCTCGTTGTTATCGAGAATAAAATCGGGTACAATGATCAGGGTCGATTTGTTCAACGGGTCGCTGAACGCACTGCCCGGTTTTGGATTGAGCTTCAGTATTTCATCGATGGCGGGCTTTAACTCTTCTTCACGAATTCCCAGACGATTCCGGATCTTGTCGTAATGCTTGCGAGTAAACTCATCGAAATGATGCCGGATGATTTTTTCGGCAATAACAATCCCTTCATCTTCCTGGTCTTTTGACCTGATCTGCAATAACAGACATTCTCTCAGATCTCTTGCCCCAACTCCCACAGGATCGAAATCCTGGATCACCCGTAATATTTCAAGAAGTTCCTTTTCGGTTACGTGAATATTCAGGGAGAACGCCAGATCGTCGACTATCGCATTCAGTTCCCTGCGCAGGTAGCCGTCTTCATCGATATTCCCGATCAGGTATTCAGCCAGGGCATGTTGTTTTTCGTCGAGCTTACGCAACCCGAGCTGCGCTTCAAGAAATTCATGAAAGGTAGAGCCCATGGAAAAGGGGATCTCCTCACGCTTTTCATCTTTCGAATAGTTCTGGGTCTCCAGCCGGTACGAAGGAATGTCTTCATCGTTCAGGTAGTCTTCAATGGAGAATTCGTCGTTGTCCTTATCCTGTTCTTCGGTGCGTGTTTCCTCGTCATTCTGTACATCCGGCTCTTCCTCCTCCGCTCCTTCCTCAAGGATCGGATTTTCCTCCATCTCGGTCTTTATACGCTGCTCAAGCTGCATAGTAGGGACCTCAAGCAGCTTGATCATTTGTATCTGCTGCGGTGAAAGCTTTTGCAGAAGCTTCTGCTGTAATTTCTGCTTTAACATCGCTCTCTGCTCTAGAAAAAAACATCAATTATAAACCCATATTTCGCATTGCAATATCGAATGTGTAAACGATTAAGAAAATTAAAACTTCTAAGCTCCCTATGGTCGCTTTCAAGTTGATTTTCTAAATCGGGGTTATCCCAGTTAACGCAAAGAGTTCGTCCCAATTAAAATCGGGACTTCTCTTGCATAATCTGAGATAAAAATATAAAAATGCCCTGAAAAAACAGGGCTTTTCGTATAAAGAATGACGAAATTCCGATGAATTCCTTTGTAAAAATCTGAGTTGCGGTTTCTTTATATTAACGCTACAGACAAAAGTACACAACTCAAAACTCTGCACTCTTCGGGGTTCGGGGGAAAGGTATCACATCGCGGATATTGGCCATACCGGTTACAAATTGCACCATCCGTTCAAAACCCAGTCCAAAACCGCTGTGAGGTGCCGTACCGAATTTCCGGGTATCGAGGTACCACCATAAGCTGATGATGTCGAGTTTCAGCTCCCTGATGCGGTTCTGCAGTTTTTCGTAATTCTCCTCACGCTGCGACCCGCCGATTATTTCGCCGAGGCGGGGAAAAAGGACATCCATGGCAGCAACAGTCTTGCCGTCGTCGTTCTGCTTCATGTAAAAGGCTTTGATCTCTTTCGGGTACCCGGTAATGATCACAGGCCGTTTGAAATGCTTTTCCACCAGGTATCGTTCATGTTCGGTCTGCAGGTCGGCGCCCCAGGCAATGGGGTACTCAAATTTCTGTCCCGATTTCTCCAGTATCTCAATGCCCTTGGTATAGGTAATGCGTTCAAAACGGTTGTTCACCACAAACTCAAGACTTGATCGTAGTTCCTTGTCATACATATCATTCAGGAAGCCGATGTCTTCCTGACAGTGTTCTAGTATATAGTTCACGATATACTTCAGGAACTCCTCGGCAAGGTCCATATTGTCGTTGATATCGTAAAAGGCCATCTCCGGTTCTATCATCCAGAATTCGGCCAGATGGCGCGGGGTATTGGAGTTCTCGGCGCGGAACGTGGGACCGAAGGTATAGATATCGGAAAGCGCCATGGCTCCGAGCTCGCCCTCTAGCTGTCCCGACACGGTAAGGCTGGTTTCCCTTCCGAAAAAATCTTTTGTAAAATCGATTTCGCCCTGATCGTTCTTCGGTACGTTTTTTAAATCCAGGGTAGTTACCCGGAACATTTCCCCGGCACCCTCGCAGTCGGACCCCGTAATGATGGGAGTATGCAGGTAGACAAAACCTTTGTCGTTGAAATACCTGTGTATAGCAAAAGCCAGTGCATGACGTATTCGTAGCACGGCGCCGAAGGTATTGGTGCGCGGGCGCAGGTGGGCAATGGAACGCAGGAATTCCATGGAATGCTTCTTGGGCTGCAGGGGAAATTCATCAGGGTTGCTGTCGCCCAGGATCTCAAATGAGCCGACAGCGATCTCGACTTGTTGTCCCTTCCCCATCGATTCCACAAGTTTGCCGTTCACGGCAATGCAGGCTCCTGTAGTAATGCGTTTCAGTTCCATGGCATTGAATTTTTCAAAGTCGACCACAGCCTGGATGTTGCTGATGGTGGAGCCGTCGTTGATATGGATAAAACGGCTGCTGCGGAAGGTGCGTACCCATCCTTTAATTAGCACTTCGTCGCCGGGCTTGCCGCAGGCAAGCACTTCCCTGATTTTTATACGTTTCATTATACTGATGCTTTCCAGGAAATTTCTGCAAAAATAACTGCAATTCTTTCAACAAGAACAAAAATGGAATAAAAAGATGTTTAAAGGTCTGATTTATTGTGGTAACTTCTTCAGTTATTGCCTGAATTTTCTGAATCATTATAAAAGTAACGCAACCCTTACATTTTAATTTTCATCTACGGGATACTATAAAACAACAGCCATGAAAACCACTCTGTTTTATCTTATTTTCATTCTTATCTGTTGGGGCTGCACGAAAGAAAAGTCGGATAACCTGACACAATTCACGGAATTATCCTTTTACTTTACAACCGATACCTCCGTAAGAACTGTTTTGGATATCGACAACATCCAGATTGAAGGCGATCCATTCATTCCATATAGTGAAATTGTATCGTACGACTCTGCACGTCACATTTTAGAGCTTGATCACCGTATCGATACCTTGTTTGATTATACTGGCAACTATGACGGGAGAGGCTTTGTTGCCATGTTGGACACCACAAAAATATATTGCGGGGCACTTTATTCACCCATCCATTCTTCAACGAATCCGAACATAGTAATTACCCTGCCATGCGATGAGATTTCAGGAGATCATTGTTTGCAGATTCTTGAAGGATATCCGAATGAAGATTATTATGCCGGTCATTCCGATGTAAACGATCCCAGGATCATCGAGCTTTTGAAAAGAGATCATAAACTGAACTGATCGATGAAAAAGACCATCTTAGTAATGCCACTTATACTTACCATGGGTATCCATGTTTCCCTGGCCCAGCCCACCCGGTATTTTGAATTCACTACCCAGTGCGGGCATGGCAACTGGCAGGATACTTCATTCATTGCGGCTACTGACGACCCTGTTGTTATTGACACAGTACTAACCGACCTGGATAAACCATACGAGGAACGCCGTTTCATCTCCGGACAGATCGATTATGGAGATGGAGGGTACAACCATAATGCCGGTCACTGGTTTTTATGGCACTTCATTCCGGGTCAGTGGGAGCTTACTGAGATGGCTATTGAAGTGTGCGACGGATGCCCCTATTCCGATGTTGATGCCGATACGGCATACTGGATCGGAGTGTTAGGACTATTTTGTCCCTGGTCGGGTAAGCCTTCCCGTGAAGTATCTGCTCCGGTGTCGGTCGATATGCCGGGAACTGAAAATTGGATTCATGTTTTTCCCAACCCTGCAAGCGACCATATCGTTATACAGCGGGCTTCATTCTCATTATTCACCATCACCCTTTACAATGCAGCCGGGCAGAAAATCATGAATCGTTCGGATTTTCCCGGCAGTGAATTGGCTTTACCTGTATTGAAAGACGGGTTGTATTTTTTGTATTGTGGCGATGGCAGACATAGTTCTGTTATACCAATTTGGATTAAAAACTGAAAACTATTTTATGCCAACGGTTTGCGGTATAAGCAGTGCGACTGGCACTGCGAATCGGCATCTTTATACAATAAGTTTTGCCAATTGAGGAATTATCGCACGTGAGTAGAGCAAGCATTGCTTATGACCGCGTGTTAGGCACAGGGCTATAATATGAAATTCTAACTCAGGGTATATAAGTTGTCAATGGTTTACTATCAGAATAAGGTATTATGCTATTTCTCATTCTACTCTTATAAGTAGAAGTATAATGTCTTGATATTTCTTGAGTTTTCTCGAAAAAATCATTTTCATTACTGTTCTTTTGATAGTAATAAATTTTTATTTTTCGACAATTTTTATGTTCAAATATACTGTTAAGTAATATCCTATCAGATAGACCGCAAGAATGTCCCATAATGTAGAAATTAAATGTGTTAGATTCAATAAAACGCGAAAAGCTTTGATAATTTCTTGTTTTGAAATAGATAAATGATTTGAAATTTTTTAAGAATTCATTAGAGTTTAATCATTCAATTTTTTCATAGAATGTATCCATTTCATCACCATACCCAAATATTATTGGATTTTTTTTATCATTTAATTTACCATGGATATTAATAATTTTAGCATTATTATATTAATTTGAGTCAACATAAATATCAATCGTAGAGGTATAATTAGGGATTTTCAGGAGTAAGAACAAATTTTTAAAATGAGTAAGATTCATTGTAAAGAATTTTGCTCATTTTTCATTTTTAGGTTAAAAATCTGAGAAATAAA
>Ga0299912_10002992_pt1 | contig 13870 bp, 9 predicted proteins | sample RVTome_2_FD_207667 | JGI IMG/M metagenome (GOLD analysis project Ga0299912, IMG submission 207667) | Soil microbial communities from uranium-contaminated site in the Upper Colorado River Basin, Wyoming, United States - RVT95D214 (version 2) ...
CGTGCGTAATCGTGCCAGCTGGGGACGAAACAGCGGTCTTCCTGAGAAATTACGGTACCTACGGAGAACCTAAACTAATATTGGAAACGATGGGCAGAATTCGGAGAAACATCCTCGCTTATCCACATGCTGAAAAAGTCGCGGGAAAAGTTCCAGCTCTGTGGATTAACACAGTTTACGCGTTGAGCAAAGCGAAAACCTCAGAGCTTGCAGGAGCATCCATTTCCTCATAAGCTTGCTGGCACGCAATAGCACAATAACTCATTGTGGAAACACTAACTTTTTTCTCTTTTTTTTGCGAATGTTCCAAATGGCAGAGTAAACTGGTGTTATGTGCCGTTGAAAGTCTACATTCTCGCAGCACGCTATTGAGCGCTGGAAGCAAAATGCTTAAAAAAAGAATGATATAACCAAGTGAATACAAAGGCGCGGGAGAAGGATAATTGTGGATAGGCATTCAAAAAGGCAAAAGCAGCTGAGGCTTTTTGGTTTTAGTTTTCTGTTCTTAATCTTCATATTTGCCTTTCTTTTTGCTGCATCCACGCGTAAACCTGTAGTGCAAGCAGCTAATGGCAACGTTGCTGTTCCCCTATTTGAACTTGTAAGCAGCAGCATAATCGAGACAGAAGGAGGCGCCGACATCACGTTAACTTTCCGCGACCTTAATTCAAGCGCAGCAGCGGGCAGCGTCTGGATACCTGAAGAGCGAATCGTATGCAACGTGCAATTATCCAGCTCATCTTCTGGCGCTCCAACTGGAAAACTCGACGAGCCCACTCTGTCATTTGACATAAACGGCGACGGCGACACAGCAGACACTTTCACCGTCAAATACGTGGACAACTCAACCGCTGAAATCGACGGAACCACCACGCAAGCGCAGTTGCCGCCAGGCAGCAGAGTAGCATACACTACGCCCACTGGATACGGCGTCTACTACCGTTACGACAAAACCAGCTTCCAATTGGGCTCAAAAACACACACTCTCCACAAAATTACTTACCCAACCAGCACCGGCATAGGCTACGCAGAATTCGGATTAGACACAACCTTCCAGAACCACAACAGCCCATGCCTGCAACTAATTCTGGAACAAGTCGGCAAATCAATAACCGACCAGCCAGCAGTAGACATAACAAGCGTAAAATACAACGGCGCAACACTGCCAGTTGAATCCACCCAATCCGAAGCCTCGCCCCATGAGCCTACAGGACAGTGGCTTGTTGACAAAGTATACGCCTATTCTCTCGACGCATTGGCGGAGAACGAGACTTTCACGGTAAATGTAGCCGTTAGAGGCGCGCCAGGCACCTATTTGCTGCTGTCAGTAATCAATTGGTCTCCAGACGGCGTCAACAGGTACAAGTACTCGAACGTCATGCCCTTGGAAATCAAGGGAAACGTGAACCAAAAAATATCTCTCGGAAAAACAGCGTACCCTGTTGAAATTTCCACTAACTGTGCAGTCCCGCAGGCGATTAATTATGATTTGAAGGAAAAAACCTTAAGCTTCACCGCCACGGGACTGGGAACAAGCACGTACTTCTGGAACGTCACCATTCCCCAAGAAGTCCTAAAAGGCAATCCGTGGACCGTTACCATAGCCGAGTCACCAGTCAGCTTCACCGAAAGCTCCAACAGCACCCACACTTCTCTATACTTCACCTTGGACGCCACCGCAATGGCTCCCGACTTCTTTGCTCAAACAGTAGCCATTAAGGGAACATGGAGCCCAACGGACACTCTGCCACCTACAGCGTCGCCGCTTCAGAGAGAACCAGCAGGCTCTGTTACGCCGTCGCAGCCTGTGAAGATTGCGATCAGCGCTTCAGACGCTGAAAGCGAAATTGCAAATGTTACTCTGTACTATTTGGCTGGCAACGCATCTTCATGGTCCAGTGAAGTTATGGTTCTCAATTCTGCAACTAATCTGTATGAGGCAGTGATTCCTGGGCAGCAGGCTGGAACGCAAATACAATTGCGGATAATCGTTTTTGACAGTGCTGCGAATAGTGTGACGCTTGAGTCAGAGTATACTGTTGAACCTGCCACTTGGGCGCCTGCGCCTCAGGGCGTTGCGGTTGCGGCAACTGTGAGTATAGGTGCAACTGCGGTAATCTCGACGTTGGCGTCTTCGTTGGCTGGTTCGGTTTCGCAGGGCAGCAGCAAACTGAGCGAGAAGATTGGAGATGTTCTCCCTAAAACCGCTAAGAAGTGGCTGGCTGATTCGATTTCGTCTAAACATAAAATGCAGATTACAGAAAAGGCTGGTTCAAAGTTTGCCTTGTCACGAGTGGAGATTGTTTCTTACGCTGTGTCCATGACGATACTTACTCTCGCTTTTGCGTATGCCAAGTCAATATCATGGGCTCAGCTTCTAGAATCTATTCCACTGGTGCTGGCGACGACTGTGGTAACGGATTTCGTGAGGAGCTATGTGATCACCTCAATTTCTCGACACATGGGCGTATGGACTGAACAACGTGTATGGTATTTAGGCCTTGCACTGTTTTCTTTTTCGTCAATAGTATTCAAGGTGCCTTTTTCGTGGCCTAGTAGACTTGCTCGTTATTCACAAAAGATGACAAAGCGTCTCAGCGGTTTGCTGTCGTCTATTTCAGTCGTCATCACGTTCCTGTTTGCTACTATTTTTCTTGCGCTATACCTAGCTGGTTTCACGTCGATAGGCAGTCTCGGGCTGATTATGTGTTTGACTGGAGTGTTGTTTGAGGTTTTGCCGATTCCGCCTATGGGTGGAAAAAACATATTCGACTGGAACAAGCTGGCGTGGCTGGCACTGTTCGCGGCGTCCGTTGCGTCTTACGGACTATCTCTGTTTATTCTATAGCTTAACTTTCAAGTGTTGTCTTTTCTTGTGAATGCATTGCAAGCAATGTACTTACTCGTTTCCAAGATAACTCTGAATTAATGTGCAGCCAAATAAAAGGGGATTTTAAGGAGCTGCTATTTAAGGTTGGAGTTATGCAACAGTGCTAAACGGGTCTTAGGTAGATGCTTAGCTGTGCCTTTGACACCTTAAGGTCTATTCCGCTTTCTGAGCAGCATGCAGCGCCTTTTTCCAACGCGGAAATCGCTAATGTGTTTCTCGAACTCCCAAACATCGCGGGTTTTACGCCAAGTATCTGCTCGCTAGCTTCCCTACTCAATTCAACCTCAAGGTGAGTAACTTTCCACTCTTCTGCATCCACAACGACGTCCTTAATTTTGCCTACAATGAAACCGCCTTCAACGTACACGTTTTTGTCAATTAATTGGCTATATTTCACGCTGTATCTCCTCCAAAACATTCTATTTAACTTGTAAGCTTATAAAATTTAGCTGCATCGAAAAGAAACAACGTGACAAAGATAAACTATGAATTTAACAGCGTACCGTTTTGACAGTAGCTAACTCATTTTCTTTCTCTTTACTACCAAGTAGGTGACGTTCATCACCAACGACAAACCAACAAGAACGCCTTCCACAAAACCTGTAACCGAGAAACCTAAATACTCAAAATGCAGAAACCGACCAATCAATATGCCTAAAGCCATAGATACCATGCCTATAGCCAAAATGGTTTCATCTTTAAGACGCATTCCGCTCATACTCCTGTCTACACTTTAGCTAGCGTAACGGTTATAACACTTATCCATTTGACTGAAAAATAGCATTCGCTCTGCCAACATTTTCAGCCTTTATAAAAGGGAGGAGGTAGTCGTTTCCGAGCACTACCACTTCTCCTCATAACGATATGAAGCTAATTCTGCGGCAATTTGGAAAAACGCTTATCTTGCCCTATAGTAATAGCAATCATGAACATCAATGAAGCCAAAACACTTCTGGATTGTCTTTATTCTCGCTTCTCTACTAACTGGCGCATTTTTCTTGCAATTATCCCTTCTTGAAGGTGTGCCTTCGCGAGGCAGTCCTCTAAGCATCTTCGTGGGTGTTGACGCAGCTTACGATTCACTTGAAGAAATTAAAACACTTGTCGACGCAATCAGCCCCTACACGAACCTGTTTGTGCTAGGCAGTACAGGCATAACACACAATGCTACAAAACTCGATGACGCTTGCCAGTACCTCTATGACAAAGGCTTATCGTTCATACTTTACACCGAAAAACCTTTCCGAACCCAATGGCTTGAAACTGCAAAAAACAAATGGGGCAACCAGTTTCTGGGATTCTACATCTACGATGAAGTTGGCGGACGCCAATTAGACGTTTATAAGTGGCGTCCCGTTTGGAGCGCAGTGAACAACACTCATGCAAGCGACCAATTTGTCAGTAATATAACTATGTACGTAAAATGGATTGCTCACAGCAACACTGGCTCTGCGAATTTTAGCGCGTACACTTCGGACTACGCGCTTTACTGGTTCGACTACAAAGCAGGATACGATGTTGTTTTTGCTGAATTCGGCTGGAACTATAGTAGGCAATTGAACGTGGCCTTAGGTCGAGGCGCAGCCACTGCCCACAACAAAGAGTGGGGCGTAATGATAACGTGGACTTATACTGAACCGCCATACCTCGAATCAGGCGAAGAACTCTATGATGACATGATTTTAGCGTACCAAAACGGAGCAAAATACATAGTGCTCTTTGACACCAACGAAAACTACACTCATGGAACTTTGCAGGAAGACCATTTAGACGCTTTGAAACGGTTTTGGCAATACGCCGAGAAAAATCCGAGAACAAGCGGCACAACTGAAGACAGAGTAGCTTTCGTTCTTCCCAAGGATTTCGCGTATGGTTTTCGCGGTCCAAGCGACAAAATCTGGGGCTTATGGGAAGCCACCCCGTTTTCAAACGAACTCTGCATAAGCCTCAGCAGCCATTTAGAAGAGCATGGGGCTAAACTGGACGTAATTTATGATGAAATTGACGATTACAACGCGTATCCATACAGCAAAATCATATTCTGGAACGGAACAGTACTCACTCCATAAAGCTTGAAATGAAAACAAAGGCAAGTGCGCGACAGGTTTTTCGTCGGAAAAGCACACGCTGCTCAAGCTCATGAGAGCAACCCAGAGCGCCTCAATTCTTCCAGCGAAATTCTTCCTGAATGCAAAGCCGTAGCAACCAAGACGCCGAACACTCCAACATTTTTCAATTCCACTAAATCCTTAATATCCCGCACTCCCCCACCAACGAACATCTTAACCTTTCGATTTTCAATCATCTCTTTCAAAAGGGGCATATTCACTCCTTCCCCACTGCCCACTCTAGCTAAATCCAACAGAATGACTTGCTCAACTCCCATTCCCTGAAACTCTTGCAGAAGATCCAAGGGATTGCTGAACTTGCCAAGTTCAAACCCGCTAAGCACTTTATCAGCTTTCAAGTCAAGGCTAACGACAACGCGTTCTTTTCCGAGAGATTTAACCGCCTCTTCAACAAAGCTAATGTCCTGCAGGGTTTCTGTCCCAATTATAACCTTTGAAACGTGGCTTTGCAGCAGTTTTTCTGCTCTTTCGAGATCCGCTATGCCAGCATCAACCATCAGCCTGAGTCCAGTTACATCTGCCATCTGTTTCAGAACCGAAAAATTTGGCTGACCTGCCATAATTGCATCCAAATCTGCCACGTAGAGTTCGCCGAAACCAAGTGCCTTAAACGCCAAGGCAACATCCAACGGATCCGCAGAAGCGCATAACCCGCTCCTGAGCGGTTGATACTCGCTTCTTCTGCCTCTAACAGCGTGAACAACCACGCCGCCTAAAATATCGATAACTGGAACAATCTTCAACGCACTATTCCTCTGATGTGTTAATGAGTAACCAGCAGAAAAGTTTACCGATATCCATAATTCATTTAATTTAAATAAGTTCCATGAGTTCGTTAAGACATAAGATTCCTCAGTAAACGTGAAAAAAAGAGGCACAGAGAAAAACGAATAAAAAAACCGCTGCGCTTTCGACAGGTTTTGTTATATTCTTGCTATTTGCAACGTTCTCTGTATTGATGTTTAGCCAAACAAAAGTGTACGCGGAAACCTCCACGTTACCCAGCGCGGAACAAAAAGATTCTTTCACGCCCACGGTTTGGAAGCCAGCATGGATTGACCAAAACAATAACGGAATTGCAGACAGCCTCGACCATGAAATCGCTGATAGAATGGCAAATGGCACAGTACAGGACTACGTAAATGTTACTGTTATGCTGAACGCTGCGCCAACTACGCAAGACGCAGCCGATTTCGTCTCATCAGGCGGATACTTGACAACGTCTCCTTGGACAGAAGCCACTTATGGCTTCGGCGGCATCATACCATACGACGCGATTGCAAAGTTCACACAGCAATGTCCAAACATATTGTTGGTTGAGAAGGAAGCCTTCGGCGAAGCAAGTCTCGCTTACGCAACGCAACAAGTGGGCGCCAGAACCTACGTGTGGAACACACTGGGGCTTCAAGGTGACCCGAACGCTTCAACAGCAATTGTAGACACAGGCATAGACGGCTCCCACGCGGACTTCTCGCCTGGATACGGCGTCCAAGATTTCTCAAAGAAAATAGTCGGATGGAAAGACCAAGTCACATCTACTACTTCGCCAACCGATGACAACGGACACGGCTCAAACGTTGCTGGGCTGGCTGCTGGAGACGGATTCTTCAGCGTGGACTCTTCAGGCTACGCAACTGCAACGTGGGGAATGAGCCTAGACGGAACTTCGAGTGGATATGCTTGGAGCGGTATGATGGTGAATAGTACTGGGGGCATCTCTTTAAGTGTGAAATGGCTAAGCACTGGATCAGCTAGGCTGTCTGCGTTTTCACTCTATGAAAGTGGCAAAAATCTCTATTCATGGACTCAAGTAGTTTCAAAAAACACGCCTAACAGCAACACTTGGTACTCGCTGAGCTTTAATGTTGCCGCAATCCCTTCAGGCGGCTACGACATGTATAATCCAAGCGTGGATATGATAGCTGGAACGGGCGATTTGTACGTGGTGCTTAACATGTCTTGGCCTTATATGCCGCCATCAGATGGCTTTTCGGCTTGGACAGGCATAGCGCCGCAGTCGAAGCTTGTAGGTGTCAAGGTCTTGAATTCCGCAGGCTCAGGAACAACAACGAACCTGCTTAACGGCATAAACTGGATAATCGCAAACAGAATGACTTACCACATAACTGTCGCCAGCATGAGCCTAGGCTTTGACGCTGAAGTGTCTTCAGTGGATTCGGCTGTGTTGAATCTAGTGAACAGTGGAGTAACAGTTGTTGTTGCAGCAGGAAACAGCGGATCAGGAAGCAACTACATATACAGTTGTGGTTCCGTCGATGAAGTTATCACCGTAGCAGCTATGAACCAGTTTGACAACGTAGCCAGTTACAGCAGTCAAGGCGGAACCTCAAGGTACACGGGCAAAACCACGAAGCCCGACATCACTGCGCCAGGAGGCAGCCACTACGCCGCGCCCCTATTCAGCGTGGACTCGAATTATAATGATGCAGAAGGCGGATTTACGGATGTTCAAGTTAACGATTCTGCCCCAATGCAAGGAACCTCCATGGCAACACCAGTCATCGCTGGCTGTGCCCAAATCTTAATCCAAGCCATGGGCGGATACGCCAAATGGAACTGGACAAGAAGCCAAGCCTTGCAGCCCAAGATGCTTCTTTTAATGACAGCTACTGAGACGTACCCTAACCTTCGAGAAACGGAGACTTCATCAACCTCTCCGACGCTTCAACGTGGAGGAAAAGACATTCACGAAGGATATGGCAGAGTGAACTTGGATGCCGCCGTAGACGCCGTCTTACGCTCATATGGCATCGGAAGTGTGGTAACAGATACCTTGGGCAGTCCGCCAACTCCCGTCGATATTTCAGTTCTCGGCCAAAGACTGGTGTGGGCCAGAAACGTTCAACTTATTTCGGGCAGCAAATACAATTTTAGCCTCAGCGTTCCAACTGGAGCAGACTACGACTTATACCTTTACAATTCGACTGGCACCGCTTATGGGGAGCCCACAATAGTGGCGAAAAGCATAAACGCGACCAGTGGAGAAACTGAACAGTTTTGGGTAACGGCTCCATATACTGGAACATACTACTTGGTTGTGAAGAGGGCAACAGAAACCACGGGAAGCGGCACCTTCACACTATCAAGCCAAGGCTTAGCCACTGTAAACGTGACACTAAACACGCCTGGGCTTCCTAACGCTTCCAACGTGGTGCATTACATCCAAAACGGTATCCCCAAAACAGGAAACATTGTGGCAAACACATTCTCAGACTACGTTGACACGGGAGCAACATTGACAATCGACAATGCCGTCTACGTTTCTGCCACACAAAGATACACAACAACAGACACATCATCCTTCATAATACAGTCAAGCGCCACCTTCACAGTCAACTACGCGAATCAGTATTACCTTGCGGTCGACAGCGCTCATGACGCTCCAACGGCTTCGCAGTGGGCAGACCAAGGCAGCAGCTTCACGGCTTCAGTGACAAGTCCAACAGAAACTGTGCTGGGTGACCATCAATGGGTCTGTACAGGCTATAGCCTTGATGGAGGCTCGCCCCAATCAGGCACAAGCTACACTTTCATCAACGTGCAGGCAACGCACACGTTAGTGTTCAACTGGAAAACACAATTCTGGATCGAAGTCAACAGCACACATGATTCGCCTACTGCTTCAGCTTGGGTTGACCAAGGCGAAGGCGTTACAGCCGCAGTTACCAGCCCAGCCGACATTACGCCCAACAATAACCAGTGGGTCTGCACTGGCTACCGCGTTGATGGAGGCAACCTTGCAGTTGGGACTTCCTACACTTTCACTAACGTAGAGGCTGCGCACACCATAGATTTCAGCTGGAAGGAACAATTCTACTTGACTTTTGCCTCAGCACACGGTTCGCCTAGCGACGGCGGATGGTATGACACTGGCACTATAGCAAATGCAGTTCTGCCCGTCGAGACTGTTTCAGGCGAAACTGGAGTTCAGTATGTCTTTACTGGATGGGGCAATGACGCGTCTGGAACAAGTTTAACCAGTAATGACATCGTTATGAACGGGCCGAAGACTGCGACAGCCAACTGGAAAACCCAGTACTATTTGACTATGTCTACCAATTTTGGTTCAGTTAGTCCCAGTAGCGGATGGTACGACGCTGGGTCTACAGTGGACATTTCTGCTACGGCGCCTTCAACTGGTTCTGGCGAGCAATATGCTTGGAACGGTTGGGTTGGCGCTGGTTCTGGCAACTACACTGGCACGGATAATTCAGCTTCAGTAACAATGAATAGCGCTGTTACTCAAACGGCTTCTTGGATTCATCAATACATGCTTGCCGTGACTTCGCCTTACGGCTCGCCTACGCCGATAAGCGGATGGTTTGATGCTGGAACATCCCTAACAGCCTCAGTAGACTCGCCCGTAACAGGAACGATTGTAACCCAGTATAGCTGCACTGGTTGGACAGGCACAGGAAGCGTCTCAGCATCTGGGACAGCAGCCAGCACGCAATTTACGATAGATCAGCCCTCAAGCATTACATGGAACTGGGAAACTCGGTATTTATCTGTGCCCTTGCTGGTGATAATAATTCCGATAGCTTTGACTGGATTAGCGGTTTACTTGCTGTTGCACAGAAAGCATAAGCGACAGAGAGTAAGAGGCGCACTTGAGCCTACGTTGCCTTCACCGCCATCCGCAATTTAGCTGGTTGAAGTAGCGATTTTCAAATTGGTCAAAGTAAATTCAAAGACAGAGTCATAATAGCAAAAACTTTAAAGGCAATGGAATTCCGCATCAATATGACCTAAGTTGAAGTTACTAATAAGCGCAAAAGACGAAAAAGAAGCGGCAGAAGTCATCGCAGGCGGCGCCGACATAATAGACGTGAAAAACCCCAAAGAGGGCGCATTAGGCGCCAACTTCCCATGGGTAATCAAACGAATTAGAGAAATCACTCCTAAAAACATTGAAGTAAGCTGCGCGCTGGGCGATGTGCCCAACCTTCCCGGCGCAGTATCGCTGGCTGCCCTAGGCGCTGCAACAACAGGCGTCGACTACGTTAAAGCTGGGCTTTACGGCGTAAAAACCAAAGAAGAAGCCGTTTACCTCATGCAGAACGTCACCAAAGCGGTTAAAGACTGCAGCTCTTCGATTAAGGTAGTTGCTACGGGGTACGCTGACGCAGAGAGAATAGGTTCAGTCGACCCCTTGCTTATTCCTGATATAGCCCGCGAGTCTGAAGCTGACGTAGCAATGATTGACACAGGAGTCAAAGACGGCAAAAACCTCTTTGCGTTTCTCACAAGTGACCAGCTTAGAAACTTTGTCCACGCAGCACACGGTTGCGGTTTGAAAGCAGCGCTTGCTGGTTCTTTGCGGAAAGAAGATTTGCCTGCGGTTTACGCTTTAGGCGCTGACGTTGTGGGCTTAAGAGGAGCTGCGTGCACTAACGGCGACCGATTCAACGGTCGAATCACCAGGGAAACCGTAAGAGCACTCGTTGAGACTGTGAAACGCATAGAGAAGCGAGCTGAAATAGGACTCTGAAAAGGGGTTTTGGCGATGCAAACTAAAGGACGGAACCGCAAAGCAGTATTATCCGAACTGAGGAAAATTCGCGAGCAAGACCTAAAGTACAAAGACGGTCGCATCTTATGTTCAATGTGCACAGAGCCGCATCCTACAGCGAAAATCGCGCATAAACTGTTCTTAAGCTCAAATCTGGGCGATTCGGGACTGTTCCCGGGAAGTCTACTGTTGGAAAAAGAAGTTATCGGAAAATTGGCAGCGCTTCTAAACTGCAAAACCAGTGTTGGATTCATTGTTTCAGGCGGAACAGAAGCCAATTTATTGGCGCTTTTAGCCGCGAGAAACAGGGCAAACATAAGCAACCCTGAAGTTATACTTCCACAATCAGCTCATTTTTCCTTCAGCAAGATATGCAATTTGCTGAGGATAAAAACCGTCCAAGCAAGTTTAGATGGTTCCTGCATGGTTGACCCTTCCTCAGTCGAGCAGCGCCTCAACAAGAACACGATTGCGGTAGTGGGCACTGCAGGCACAGCCGAGTTAGGTGCGATTGACCCGATTAACAAGCTTTCCGAAATTGCCTTACAGCATGGCGTTTATTTGCATGTGGACGCAGCGTTCGGCGGTCTAATAATTCCTTTCTTGGAAAACGCTCCTGAGTTTGATTTCCGATTAGAAGGTGTAAAGTCCATAACTGTTGACCCGCACAAGATGGGACTATCCACGATTCCCGCAGGCGGAATTCTGTTTCGGGACAGCACATGTCTCGAACAGATTAAGACGGAGACGCCTTATTTGACTGAAGAAGTTCAATACACGTTCGCGGGCACAAGAAGTGGAGCTTCTGTTGCGGCAACTTGGGCGGTGTTCGAATCCTTAGGTCGAGAAGGGTTCACGAAAACAGTTAAACGTTGTATTGTATTGACCAAGCTTTTGTCGGCGAGACTTGAATCACAAGGCTTCAAACTTGTAACTAAACCAGTGCTGAATATAGTTGCGTTTCGCTGCTCAAATTCAAAGCGATTAACAGAAATGCTGCGGCAACGCGGATGGTTTGTCTCTTATGTTCCGCGTCTCGACTGCGTGAGAATTATTGTGATGCCTCATTTAAGGAAATGGCACATACTGGCGTTTCTAAAGGAACTAAACGAAATCACCACGACTCATGCTGTTAATGCCTCGCCTCAAAAGTAAACTTGCATGGAAGCCGTATGGCGACTTTAGCAAAAGCTTTAAGACAAAACTCTTTTCATCGAGTCTTGGTGAGCAGAACACCTTGAGGCTTCTAGTTTATGAGTACGTTTCTGGAGGCGGCTTCGCCGAAAAGCCGATTCCATCAAGCATCTTAAGCGAAGGATTCGGCATGCTGAGGACTTTAGTTTCGGATTTTAAAGCCGCAGGGCACTCCGTGAGCACGGTGCTTGACTCACGCCTCGCAGTGCTGAATCCGCCTATGGAGGCTGAGTGCGTAGTGCCTGTTTCTTCTTTCCAAGAGGCTGAAGCAGCGATCCAAAAAATTTCGGAGTCTGTTGATGCTGCCTGCATGATTGCGCCAGAATCCAATAAAGTGCTTCAGTCGCTTGTGACAGATATGGAGCGCGTGGGTGTATCCTCATTGAATTGTCGCGCTAGTGCCATCGGAAGCGTCTCAGATAAGGCAATCCTCCTTGGGCGTGTGAAGGAAATGGGGCTGACTACACCCGCGACATTAATGGTTAACGCCCTTGACGATGTTGTGGAAATCAGGCAAACTATTAGCGGCAGATTCGACTTTCCTTTGGTGTTCAAGCCCTTGGACGGCGTTGGCTGCGGCGGATTAAGCGTTGTTAGAAATGCGCATCAAATAGCTGATGCAGTTGCTAAAGCCATTCAGGAATCGTCAAGCAACTGTTTTATGGCTCAAGAATTAATTCACGGCACTGCTGTCAGCGTTAGCTTAATCGCTACAGGTAGCGAGACGTTGCCTATCAGTTTGAACAAGCAAGATGTTTCGTTGATGACGCCAGAGGCTACTTCAACTTACAACGGAGGCCAAGTTCCTTTTGACAGCCCGCTTGAGCGTGAAGCTTTTGTGGCGGCAGAAACTGTGGTTAAATCTTTCCCCGGTCTCAGGGGCTACGTTGGCGTTGACTTGGTTTTAACAGAAAAAGAAGCGGTGGTGATAGAAGTTAACCCGCGATTAACCACATCCTATGTTGGAGTGAGGAAAATTATCGGTTTTAATCCTGCTCAAGCTATAATCAACTCTGTTCTTGAACATGAACTTCCTATGAATAAGCGAAGCGTGGGTTACGCTGTCTTTTCAAAAGTAAATACTCCTAAGCCAACAACTGAAGCCCTAAAAGAAACCTACAGCCTGAGCGGGGTTGTTTCTCCGCCTTTCCCTGTCCCAGACAATGACGCAGCATGCGCATTCGTCTTATCTCACGGTGCCACGTTGAAAGAGGCAAAAGCTGGATTCCATGAAGCTAAAAAGCGTCTTTGCAACATATTACGCTTAGAGGGTAACGGACATTGGTAAACGTAATTGGCTTGGACATTGGAGGAGCCAACACCAAAGCCGCATTCATAAGCACTGACAAGGGCTTTATTAGCGAATTCAAGACTGCGACGGAGTATTTTCCAGTCTGGAAAGATCCAGAAAAGCTCAACATCGTGCTTTCTGAGCTTAAAGAAAGAATAAGCGGTTCAGTGAAGCTTGACTGCGTGGGAGTAACTATGACCGCTGAATTATCCGATGCGTACCGCACGAAGCGAGAGGGCGTCAACCACATCCTATCGCATGTTTCCCAAGCCTTCCATACCACGCCAATTTTAGTTTTAAATGTGGATGCAACGTTAAAGCCAATCGCGGAAGTACAGGCGGAGCCGCTTAAGGTTGCCGCGGCAAATTGGGCAGCAACAGGTTGGATGGTCTCACAGCTGGTTAAAGATTGCATCATAATCGATGTAGGCAGCACAAGCACCAGCATAATTCCAGTGATTGACGGGCGCATTTCAGCGGCTGGCAAAAATGATTTAGAAAAACTCATGAACGGAGAACTCGTGTACACGGGAAGCTTGCGAACAAACATCGCTGCCATCGTGAGCTCCATCCCACTCAGAGGCGGCGCAGCAAGGGTCTCATCGGAACTGTTTGCTCAGTCAGGCGATGTTCACCTAGTCTTGGGCAACATTACAGAACAGGAGTATACTGTTGAAACGGCAGATGGACGCGGAAAAACAAGAACTGAAGCATTGGCAAGGCTCGCTCGTGTTGTTTGCGCTGACATCGAAATGCTGACCGAGCAAGAAATCGTTCAAATTGCCACGTACATCTATGATAAGCAGATTGCGCAGGTTGCAGAGGGACTCAGT
>Ga0299912_10002993_pt1 | contig 13868 bp, 15 predicted proteins | sample RVTome_2_FD_207667 | JGI IMG/M metagenome (GOLD analysis project Ga0299912, IMG submission 207667) | Soil microbial communities from uranium-contaminated site in the Upper Colorado River Basin, Wyoming, United States - RVT95D214 (version 2) ...
GCGTCCCCTTTTCCTTTGAATTTCTGTAAAAGGCAACAGCAGGTTTGTGGTTTTCGTCATCTGCATCTGTGAGTGCTATAAATGCCCCCGTGTCTACAAACAACTTCATCGTTTTGCCCCGTAGAGATAGCGGTCATGCTTAGAAGATGCATCCTTGATGCCTGATCTTGCGATTCCTATCATGTCTTCAAAAGGGTCCATTTCGCGTTCTTCCGGCTGGGGAGTGGCAGCAAGAGACATCTCGATGGCTTCGCGGATAATCTGGTTCATGCTCTTTTTCTCTTCGATTGCTTTGTACTTAAGGGCCTTCAAAAGCTCTTCGGGAAGCCGTATATTTGTTGCTATTGTTGCAGGCATAATAAACCTCCATTCAGTTCCATAAAAATACCATAGCATCATGGTATCACCATGTCAAGAAAATCTTATGGGGTTGCAATGTTGCAATTTGAAGAGAGGGCCGAGGGGATTGTTAAAATGCAGGATTTGGATGCTATAAGGAAGGCAGGAATACAGGAAAATAAGGGAGAAGATTGAGGGTCTCAACAATCAACAAAAAAGATAAAGGAACAAGGATAAGAGATGAAGGTCAAAAGATAAAGGAGAAAGAAATAAAGGAAGGATGGAATACTGGAATAATGGAATGATGGAAGAGTAAAAGAATGGAATGTTGGAATATTGGAATGATGGAATGATGGGGGAAAATAGGACTGAGTCATGACAACTGAGTTTAAAAGAGGAAAGGTTGCGAGTTGCGAGTCCCTGAAACAAAGGGTGTAGGGTGTAGCGTGAAGTTAAAAAGAGCATTGGGGACGGATTGTAAAGGACAAGGCAATAGGAATTGATAAAAACGAAATCGTCGAGGTTAAGCCCAGTTAAGAACTTTTAAACCGGGCACCCTCGAAAACTCCCTGACATTATTGGTGGCCAGCGGAACCCCCTTGCTCAGGGCATGGGCAGCAATAAGCATGTCAAGGGCGCCGATTGGCTTTCCTCGGGTTTCAAGCCATGCACGGAGTTTTCCATAGGTGCGAGCGGCTTCGTGGTCGAAATCGAGGATCACGAGAGGCAGAAGAAACTGCTCAAGGGCTTGTTGGTTCTGAGAAGGGTATTGGCTCTTTTGGACTCAGAATTCCAGTTCAGCTACGGTGATCGAGGAGATGGCTACAGTACCAGCAGCAAAGGCGTCAAAACGCTTGAGGACCGATGGAGGTCTCCTCTTAATCAAATAGATGCAGATATTCGTGTCAAGGAGGAGATTCATTAGAAGAGCCCTTCTCTCGGCTTCTGATTGGGCTGTTCTCGGCTTTCCATGAAATCTTTAGAGAACTGTGAGAGACTTTCAAAAAGTGGTGTCCAGGGTTCCTTTAAAGGAAGGAGAACCAAGGCATTTCCAACTCTCTTAACCAACACTTGGTCCCCCTTGAATCGATACTCCTTAGGTAACCGCACTGCTTGACTTTGCCCATTTTTAAACAAACGTGCTTGCTTCATATCCTACCTCAATAAAATATATACTCATCTACAATGATTTCAGAAAAATGTCAATCCTTTGTAGAATGTACTGCAGTGTTGCTGTTCAGAAAACAAAGGATGAAGGACAAAGGTCAAAGGTAGGATGGCAAAACAGCTGAGGGTATTGTGTGAAGAGCGCGGAGAATCAGGATAAGCTGATGTCAACTATTGGAACCAATTTTCTGTCTTCAAGCCAGGGACACGGGAAAAATGTTTGGTATTGGCGCTGACCACTGTCAAGCCATTGGATAAGGCAATTGAAGCGATCATGATATCTTCAATCCCGATGGGTTGTCCAACCGAATATAAATGATGGATCAGGTTCCCTGCCTCCATGGCTTCCTTGTATGAAAAGGGCAAGATCCGAATTCTCGGGAGGATTTGCTGCTCAATCTTTTTCCAGAGGTCTGCGGGATTCCCCCGCTTTAATGCCCCATATCTTAGTTCCATAACACAGATACTGGCCGAGAAGAGAGCATCGGTAGGTGTGGTCCGAAGCTTGGCCATGAAATTGGGATCAGGGTTCTTCTTGATGAGTTCACTTAAAACGTTTGTGTCGATCAGATACATCGATCATCCTTTCTGTGACTTAAGTATCCTGGGGAAATGTTTCCGGCGATTCTTAACAATTTGATTCACGATCTTAAAGAAGGGATCGTTGTTTTCCAACCACCCTTCCACTTTACCAGGGTGATCCGAGCCTGGTTCCGAAGCAGGAGGCACAAGCATTGCCAAGGGCTTTCCTCTCTTCGCTATTGTAATGTGCTCCCTTCCATAAGCGACGCGGCTTAGTAATTCTGAAAAATGTTTTTTGGCTTCCGCCACGCTATACTCCATACTGCTCATCATGACCTCCTTTTTTGATCATCTTGACCCAAATCTAAATGAGGCACCACTGTTTTGTCAAGTTCAAGGAAAAATCTTGGGGACGGATCTCAATAAACCCTGTTTAAACAACACGCCTTCCGGCTTATACCTTGAACCTTTGACCTTTTAACTTTTCCCTTTATGCTTTACAGCTTACGACTAACGTAAAAATGGAGGTAACCATGCCAGAATATTCCATCAGTCCGAATGGTGAAAAGTTTCCGTTACCAGGTCCGGAGGACTATCAAAAAGAATTTGAGCGCCTGAAAAAAAATGTTGACGAGCAGCGGGCTTTGGGTCGAGAGATTATCCTGGTCATGGGCCTTGGGTTTGTTGGGGCAGTCATGGCTGCGGTGGTCGCTGACGCTGAGGATGAAAAAGGTAATCCCACCAAGTTTGTCATCGGGATGCAGCGGCCCAGCACACGTAGTTTTTGGAAAACCCCTTTGCTAAACCGTGGAATATCTCCGGTAAGTTCAGAAGATCCTGAAGTTCCGTTGATGATCAATCGCTGTGTGAATGAAAAAAAGACACTCATTGCTACGTACACATACGATGCGCTCAAGCTCGCCGATGTTGTAGTGGTCGATGTTCAGTGCGACTACGTGAAGGAGTCCCTGGGTGATGTCCGGCAGGGAAGGGCGGATATGAGGGCCCTGGAGGAGTCATTTGAGATCATCGCAGAACACATCCTGCCGGATGCGCTTGTTTTAATTGAGACAACGGTTGCTCCCGGTACGACCGAACAGATCGCTTATCCTATCATGAAAAAAATGTTCCGAAAACGAGGTATCGCGAGTGATCCCATCCTGGCCCACAGCTACGAGCGGGTTATGCCCGGCCGGAACTATGTTGCAAGCATCCGGGACTTCTGGCGCGTGTGCAGCGGCATGAATGAAGAAGCAAAGCGGAGAGTCGTCAAATTTTTGGAAGAGGTGCTCAACACGGAGAAATATCCTCTCACCGTGCTCGACCGGCCCATCGAGTCAGAAACAGCCAAAATCGTGGAGAACAGTTTCCGGGCAACCATCCTTGCCTTTCTCGATGAATGGAGCCTGTTTGCGGAACGAAACGGGGTCGATTTGATCAAGGTCATCAATGCGATAAAAATTAGGCCAACCCACAGCAACATCATCTTCCCTGGTCCTGGTATCGGCGGGTATTGCCTCCCCAAGGATGGGGGTCTCGGTCAATGGGGCTATCGGCACATCCATGGGTTCGAGGACGATATTTTTAAGATCACGCCCATGGCTATTGATATTAACGATACCAGAGCCCTTCACGTGGCGCAGCTGACCCGTGATGCCCTCCGGAATATGGGCCGTCCAATTGCATCTGCAGAGATTTTGGTGATGGGAGCTTCCTATCGGGAGGATGTGGGAGATACCCGGTATAGCGGATCGGAGCTGATCGTACGGCGGTTGACTGAGATGGGAGCGGAATTAAGGGTACATGATCCTTATGTTCTTCACTGGTGGGAGTTTGAGAAGCAAGATGAGTATCCTGCGTCCTCGCAAAGCTTAAAAAGATTTTTTAGGGGTCAGGAGAAATTAAAGGATCTGCGCATCGAACCGGATCTGAAAAAGGCATTAGATGGGATAGATGCCCTCATCCTTGCCGTGAGGCACAAGCATTATTTGAATCTTGATCCGGGTGAAGTAGTCAAAAGCGCTGGCGGGCCGATAGCCGTAGTTGACTGTTTCGGTATCCTGGATGATGAAAAGATAAAGCGCTACTTCGAACTGGGCTGCGAGGTAAAAGGGTTAGGCCGTGGTCATGTGAAGCGAATTAAGGATCAAGTTCGAGAAAAAAGAGAGCAGATTGCAGGTTCAATTTAATAAAGAGTGGAGGGGATAGGGGGTGGGGGGTAGCAAAACTAATAAGGACCAAGGAGCAAGGATAAAGGACTTAGTACTGAGTAAACCCCGTTAGAAATTCCAGTCGTTCGACCCAGAGGCTCTCGACGGGCGGGGTATTATTTCTAACGGGGTAAAACGGTAAAAGGGGGAGTGAGAGATTCATCAAGCAAAGAGATCCTCAAACCTTCAACGCCCTAAAGATTTGTCAGATCAGAGATATGATGAACGTAAGGAATTTTACTAAGGTCTTGGATTAGTTTCTCGTCGGCGGTAATGAAGGGGACTTTCAAGTATTTGGCCATCGCAATAAAGGTGGCATCATAAACCGTTATGGCATGGAAGTAGGCGAGTTGGATTGCTTCCATAATCACTCCTTGTGAGATTTCGACCATGCTGATCTGCATATCGTATAAACTCGTTAGAGCCTCCTGGACCTGTAGCTGGGTTAAATCAGGTTTGTGTCGAAGAACATTTGCGATTTCATAGATTAGAAGGTCAGGAACGAAGATCACCATGTGACCAGCGAAGTAAGCCTCTCTGAGCTTGAGAGCAGCCTCTTGCCAGATTTCATCCTTTCTAAACCATTTCAAAACTACGGAGCTATCCAAGAGGACCGATTCGGGAAGGCCTTTTATCAATGATCCTCCCTCCATTTACGGATTTCATGAGTCCCATCCCAGTGTTTAGCCGTGTCACTCGCCGCAAGGGTGTCCTGAACGGCGATGGCTTTCCGAATCCGAGGGTCTTGATTAGGCGCGGAGCGGGATTTCCTTACCTGGAGAAACAACCTCACTGCCTCTCGAATAAATTCGCTGCGAGATCGATGATCTTCCTTGGCCGTTTGGTCCAGTTCGGAAAGCATCTCGTCAGGAATCGATATCATAATCTTGGCTCTGCCCATATGATTTACCTCCAGCAAGGATTATATACAAAATCAATAAGAAGTCAATAAAAAAGCATCCCTGGGCAGGTTACAAGTTACGGGTTAAACCCCTTACGACTGGCGACTTACGATAGAAGAAAAGTACTGAGGACTGAGGACTGAGGAACCGAAAACCGTTAGAGGAGTGAGGTTGGAGGCTAATAAAATAAGAGATAGGAATAATGGAATAATGGAATATTGGAATGATGGAAGAATAGAAGATAAATAAAGTTCCGGGTTACGAGTTACAGGTTAAACCCCTTACGACTGACGATTCATGATAGAAGAAAAGGACTGAGGACTGGGGAACCGAAAACCAATGGAGGTTTAAGGTTTGAGGTTGGAGGCAATCATAAAGTGATAAGTGTTGAGTTTTAAGTTATGAGTGTTAAGTTTAAGGACGGTGCTGCGGTGATGCAGTGGTGCGGTCAATGAAAAATAAAAGCGCAAGTTTCGAGGCGAAAGGATAAAGGCGAGAGGCTAAATATATTCTTAGACTTGGCACTTAACAATCAATCTTCACACTCAACACTTAACACTCAGCACTCAGCACTCAACACTCGGCACTTAACACCAGGAATGGATACCATGAAACTTGCCAATAAGAGGAACTTGCTTTTCATTGCCTTTAGTCTTCTGGCTCTGTTAATTTTTTATACCCCAATCAAGGAAATTCTCCATCTTGCTTTTTACGAAAGATTTTACGCCCACATGATGCTCGTTCCTTTTGTAAGCGGATATTTCCTCTTTTTGAAAAGAAAACAGATATCTCTGGTAATGGATTACTCTTTCAAAGCCGGGCTGATTGCAATCATAATTGGTATTTCATTCTATTTGATCGGGGGAAAGCAAGGCCCATGGCACAGTCAAGATAACCATCTTTCGCTCATCGTGCTTTCGGCTTTAATATTTTGGATAGGGGGATTCGTGCTTTTTTACGGTGTCAAGGCTTTTAAAATTGCAGCCTTCCCTCTTCTTTTCCTTCTCTTTTTGGTCCCCATCCCGAGGAGGATTCTGGAAGTGATTGTTTTTCTTTTAACATTTGGTTCCGCTGAAGCTACTTATGGATTTTTTAAGCTGACAGGTGTCTCCGTCCTTCGAGAAGGATTTACCTTCCATCTACCGGGGCTGAGTATCGAGGTTGCAGAGCAGTGCAGCGGAATCAATTCAAGTATTGCTCTCTTTGTCTCAATCATTGTTGCAGCACAGCTTTTTCTTCGAACAGGATGGAAAAAGGTTGTATTCGTTTTATCTGTCATTCCCATTACTATTCTTAAAAACGGGATGCGCATTGTAACCCTCTCCTTGTTGGGGATTTATATAGATCAAAGAATCTTATATGGTGAGCTCCACAAAAGTGGAGGAATCCCGTTTTTTATCGTTGCCCTCGCGATGTTGACGCCCATTTTGTGGATGCTGAGACGAAGCGAGAAAAAGAGTGTTAGGAATGATGATAAAGAACTAAAGACTAAGGACGTAGGGACTGAGGATAAAGGTTGGAGGTAAGAGGTTGGAGGTGAAAGACTCAAGGTTAAAGGACCAAGGATAAAGGTTGAAGGTTGGAGGTTAGAGGATTGAGGCTAAAATTTTAAGAAACATGCTCTCCCTAATTGCAGCCCCGCAGCACTGACTTTCTAATCGTGAGTCGTTAGGCTAACAAATAATTCAACGCTATGCGCTCTGCGCTATGCTCTTCGCGGGAATTTGATAAGGTAACCCGTAACGCGTAACACTGAGCACTTGATACTTAACACTCAACACTCAACACTCCGCACTCGGCACTTAACACTCGACACTCTCTCCGAGCCGGAGGCACCACTCGACACTTTAAACATTTTTTATTATTGTTCATTTAGTCATTGGTTTTGTATAATCGTAACCCGTAACTCGTAACACGCAACATGGGTTAACTTTTCACTTATGAATTTCTTTTTGAATCTTCCATTCATTGCCGCAGCCTTTAGTGTTGGCCTGGCTGTTCTTGTAATTTTCCAGGACCGGCGGTCATTTGTTCATCGCATCTTCGCTGCCGGGATGGTTCTCCTTGCGCTTGAAGCCGCAGCCATCGGGATTGGGCTAAGGACCTCTCTTTTCGCAGAGATGATCTACTGGCAGCGCATCAGATTGATCATGACATCCTTCTTGCCGGGCGTCTGGCTCCTCTTCGCTCTAACTTATGCAAGGGCAAATTATAAAGAAGTTCTTTCGAGATGGCGGTGGGTTGTTCTTGCTGTCTTTGTCGTTCCTTTGGTTCTTTCCACCTTTTTCCGGAAGTCTTTCTTTATCGGTGAGCCTGTTTCGGATTCTTCTCTTGTGTGGCTGATTCGTCTCGGAAGCCCGGGCTATATTTTCCATCTCTGCCTTTTGGTAAGTGCTGTTCTGATCCTGATGAACCTGGAAAGGACGCTCCGGGCATCCGTAGGCCATATGCGATGGCAAATAAAGTACATGGTTCTTGGAGTTGGAGGTATCTTCGGGATTCGGATCTATACAGCCAGCCAGACCATGCTGTTTCAGGCGTTAAATACTGGCCTGTTGTTGGTGAATGCTGGAGCACTCCTGATTGCCGATGCACTCATCCTCAGGTCCGTTCTTCGCGCAGGTTCGTTTAAGCTGGAATTTTACCCTTCCCATTCCTTTCTTTACAGATCTTTCACGGTCATCCTCGCCGGGATTTATCTTCTGACCGTCGGTGTTCTGGCCAAGTTGATACGCTATTTAGACGTAGAGTCGTCTCTCTATCTCAATGCATTCCTTGTCTTTCTCGCGATTTTGGGATTGTCCATCATCCTCCTATCCGATAGATTTCGGAGAAGATTAAAACGATTCATTGGTATCCATCTGAAGAGATCAAAATACGACTATCGCAAGGAATTGACAGACCTTACCCAGGCGACCACGTCCTTGATTGAAATCAGGGAGCTCTGCACGGCCATCGTAAAAAAGCTTTCCAAGACCTTTGAAGCACTTTCCGTTAGCCTGTGGCTTGTGGATGAGATGGAGGAATTCCTTGTTCTGGGTGCCTCGACAGTGTTCACCGATATTCAAGCAAAAGGCATTGAGTCCCTAAAAAGAGAGGGAAAAGAACTGATTCGCGCAATGCGTGAAAAGCAGACAGTCGTCGATTTTATCGACTCAAAGGAGAAAGGGATAGGAGACTTCGAAAAGATTAATCCTGATTTTCTTAAAGAGGCTCGAATTCGCTACTGTGCTCCGTTAACAGCCAGCGGTCGTTTCATTGGATTACTGGCCCTTGATGAGCGGGTGGCAGAAGAACCTTTTACGCTTGGCGATTTGGACTTTTTCAAGACGATTGCTGATCAAACGGCAAGCATGCTGCTCAATCTTCAACTTTCGGAACGCCTACGCGAGGTCAAAGAAGCCGAGGCCTTTCAGACCGTTTCCGCCTTTATGATGCACGATCTGAAGAATCTGGCTTCCTCCCTATCGCTGACCATTCAAGGTCTGCCTGTTCATTTTGAGAACCCTGATTTTCGTCAGGATGCTCTGAAAATCATGGAGCAAAACGTCACCAGAATCAACAAAATGTGCAATCAACTCTCGCCGTTGGGCAAGAAAGTCGAGTTGAATTCGGTCGAGGCGGACCTCAATAACCTCGTTAAGAATTCGGTCTACTGTCTCAATGGGGATTCAAAGGTCAAATTGCTTACCGATCTTCAGCCACTGCCTCCTTTGATGGTCGATACGGAGCAGATTCAGAAAGTGATTACCAATCTGATTCTCAACGCCAATGAAGCGGTAGGCAGCGCAGGAGAAATCCGTGTCACCACCGAAGAACGAAATGGCTGGGCGATCTTTTCGGTCAGTGACACCGGATGCGGAATGTCGAGGGAATTTGTGGAGCGGTCTCTCTTCCGTCCCTTCAAGACCACCAAAAAGCAAGGGATCGGCATCGGCCTTTACCAGAGCAAGATGATCGTCGAAGCCCACAAAGGAAAAATCGAAGTAGAGAGTGAAGAAGGCCGAGGAAGCGTTTTCAGGGTTTTCCTGCCCCTGGCAGGAAAATAGTGTTAAGTGTAGAGTGTACTGACAAAGTGTTAAGTGTTAAGCAAAACGAAATAAGAATTAAAGTGTTGAGTGAAAAATGGTGAGATCCTTGAATTTCTTAAAACTTAACACTAACCACTTAACACTAACCACTTAACACTAATCACTCAACACTGAAGGAGAAAACCATGATCACAAGTTATAAAGAGTTGAAGGTTTGGGAACGAGCTGATGAGCTTGCTTTTAGAGTATTTGACTTGTCCGAGACATTCCCTAAAGCGTATCTCTATGACCTAACAAGTCAGCTAAGGAGAGCTGCCCTTTCAGTACCAACAAATATTGCAGAAGGATGCGCAAGTTTTCATTCGGGTGAATTACTGCAATTCATCAATATATCAAGGAGATCATTGAGCGAGACTCATTATTTGGTTTATTTCGCATCCAGACGTAAACTTATAAAGCAAAGTGAATTATTAGAACTTGAGGCAATCGCAGAAGAAATCAGTAAAATGCTAAACGGTTTGGCAAAATCCATTCGCAATAAAGTCAAGAACTCTAAAAAATCTTAACACTTACCACTTAACACTGGACACTCAACACTTACCACTTAACACTGGACACTAAACCACTATGGAAAAACCCAAACTCTTGATCGTGGAGGATGATGAGGCTATTCGTACTCCGATGAAGTGGGTTCTATCTGAGGACTACGAGATCCTCCTGGCAGAAGACCGAGTAACGGCCATGGACCTTTTTAAACGAGAAACCCCCTCTGTGGTGACCCTTGATCTCGGCTTGCCACCCTATCCCTCTGAAGTGAGAGAGGGTTTTGCCGCACTGAATGAGATGCTTTCGCACGATGGCTTTGCCAAGATAATTGTCATTACAGGCCAGGGGGAGAAGGATCATGCTTTGAAAGCGATCGGACAGGGAGCATATGATTTCTTATGCAAGCCGACTCAAATAGACGAGCTCAAGGTAGTGCTTCAGCGAGCATTTTATGTTTCCCAACTGGAACGCGAAAACCGGGAACTGCAGCTTCAGTCCAATGGCGAGCCATTTGCAGCCATGCTGGGGGCGAGTCCGGAGATTCAGGAGGTTTTTGCATCGATCCGAAAGGTGGCAACGACCGAGGTACCGGTTCTCATAACGGGAGAGAGCGGCACCGGCAAAGAGTTGGTAGCAAAGGCTATACATCAATTGGGCACGCGGAAAACGAGTCCCTTCGTCGTGATCAACTGTAGCGCTATCCCAGAGGCTTTGCTGGAGAGTGAATTGTTCGGCCACGAGAAAGGCGCTTTTACGGGTGCACACATTCAGCGTAAGGGCCGTTTTGAAACAGCACAGGGTGGGACTCTTTTCCTGGACGAGATTGGAGAACTGCCTCTATCCCTTCAGGTGAAATTATTACGCTTTCTTCAGGAGCAGCGAATAGAAAGAGTCGGAGGAAGAGAAGAAATATTTGTAGATGTGCGCATCATGGCAGCCACCAATAGGGACCTGATGGAATCAATAAGGGAGGGTCGATTCCGTGAGGATCTCTATTACCGTCTTGGAGTGGTGACAATTGCTTTACCACCTCTTCGCGAAAGAGAAGGAGACATTATGCTCCTCGCAACTTCTTTTTCGCCTAAGTATTCAACCGAGAATAAAAAGAAAATTAAAGGATTTACAGCGGAGGCTATTCGAGCGCTTGAAACGTATCACTGGCCAGGAAACGTCAGGGAACTTGAAAACAGGATTAAGCGAGCTGTCATCATGGCTGAAGGCTCAAAAATAACTCCCCAGGATCTCGAACTGGCCCCTCAGCATGCCGGATACGAAGGCCGCGGACTAAAAGAAGCGCGAGAAGGATTTGAGAAAGATTTCATCCTTCGGGTGCTTTCGAGAAACAAGGGAAACCTAACCAAGGCGGCAGAAGAACTACGCATTCACCGTTCGACTCTTTATGAGTTGATGGAGAAGTTGGGAATCAAGCGAGTGGAATAGTGTGAAGTGTTAAGTGTCAAGTTTCGAGTTACGAGTTGCGGGTTACGGGTTAGAAGACAAGGACCGTTGCGGGTTACGGGTTGCGAGTTAAAAGACAAGAACCGTTGGAAGTTACGAGTTCCGAGTTGCGGGTTGCGAGTTACGGGTTAAAAGACAAGAACCGTTGCAAGTTACGAGTTGCGAGTTACAGGTTAAGAATAAATTCTTGACAGGTGATCTTTCGTGGTGTATATTTTAGCTAAAATAGGCAAAATAGCCAAAAGGAGGGCCCATGCGGGAAGCAGCGGCAACTGATGTAAAAAACAAGTTTGGTCAGATGCTGGAAACAGCCATGACCGAGCCAATCGCTATCGAAAAGAAAGGCAGGCCCGTAGCAGTTATGATGTCGATCACAGAATATCAGCGGCTGGTCGAGATTGAGGATCGCTATTGGGGTGAGAAGGCCCGCAAAGCGGTCGAGGAAGGTTTTGTGACAGGAAAAGATACCCAGACATGGTTAAAGAGAAAACTCGATGCTAAGACTTCTCGTTAGCAAGAAAGCGCAGAAGTTTTTGGACGACCTGCCGCCCAAACAATTCCGGCAGATAATGAAAAAGGTATTCGCCTTGCTCGAAAACCCGAGACCTCATGACTCGGGGGAACTGCGAGGATATCCCTTCCTGCGAAACGATGTAGGAGAATACCGGATCATTTACGATGTGCAAGGAGACACGCTCCGGCTCATTCTCGTTGGGAAGCGCAACAATGCAGAAGTGTATCGGCAGTTATAGTTTAGGTAATCAAATTGTGGACAAATGCCCCAATATTTATGAGTTCCTAAATTTTTAATTAATCTAAAAGCCGTAACCCGCAACCCGTAACAATGCTTTTCCAGTATTCCATTATTCCTGGTGCTTTTGTCTGGAAAACCCTACAATTTCTATTTTTTTCCACAAACAAAAATAATTTTTATAACAAATTGTTTTTATTATTGATTTTCTAAACACTCAACACATAAACACTATTTATCCTGTTTTATCGTCGGGATTCCCTACAAATAAGCCTTTAAAAATGATGGGAGACAGATTTTTTTTGTGTAAAAGATCAATTTTGTAAGAAACAATTATATGCTAATTACAGTTAGTTACGAGTTCTCAGTGAGTCAAGCCCTTAATGAGTTAGAATGTGGCATGAAGGTTGCATTTATATAATCAAATTCAAAAAGGAGGGACTGGGAAATGAAAAAATTATCAATTTTATTTGCAATCTCAATGTTATTTGCGTTTTCGTTAACAAATGCTCTTGCATATCCTGTATCTGTTGGCGACCAAATATATTTTTACCGTTTTGAGACAGCAGGAAGTGGTCCTGGGGGAGAGTTTAGTATACACCTTTATAATAATGGCGCTGTTACTCCAAAGCTATTTGAAAGTTTTTGTGTTGAACATACTGAATATATTACTTTAGGGCCAAGTCATGGATATTATATTGGGGGAATTTCAAACGCCGCAATTAAAGGTGGTACTAGTACTAGCGATACATTAGATACGAAGACAGCTTATTTGTTCCAAAATTGGTATGATGGCAATTTAAAGATTGGTTATTTAAATAATAATACTGACGCAAACGCTTTGCAGAATGCAATTTGGTACATTGAGGGCGAAATATCAAGCCTACCTACAGGCCGCGCAACAGATTATTATAATGAGGCAGTTACATATGCGAACGGGTCCTTATATGGAGTCCAAGTTCTCAATATGTATTCGTCTTATAATTCAAGTACTGGTGAATACTCTGGTCTTGCACAGGATCAATTAGTTGTCCCCGAACCCGGAATCCTGATATTACTTGGCATAGCGATGAGTGCAATCGGAGCGGCTTCATGGCGGTTACGTAAGCTTTAAGATTTGAATCAGAAAAAAGTTCTTACAAAAAACCCACCATCTCAAATGAGTTGGTGGGTTTTTTTGTAATTCCATTCTTTCATCGTTCCCCCCCCCTTACCATCAAGCTGATCCTTACCCGTAAATGGGGGGCTGGACACAAGGGGCATTCCAACAGATACCCCATCCCCCTCCTGACCTCCCCCTTGAAGGGGGAGGAGCATAACAATTCCCCTCCCCATCAGGGGGAGGGCGAGGGTGGGGGTGGGATCATTGGTTCCAAATGTGAAATGATGTGCCGCTTTGAAATCTCTGTTTTCACGGGAATGACACCTAAATACGTTATGCCAAGGTCTCAATTGCACCAGTCGTACATTCCCTCCTTATGTTCAGCAGCCGACTTATGAAACACGGTCAGACCATCAAGGGGGGAGGGTGAGGGAGGGGGTCGAATGAAAACTGGTCGAAATTTTTGAATACTTAACACTTACACCGAAGACTCAACACTTAACACTGGCCACTTAACACTAATCGAAATGTCGGAAAAACCTACAATTTTGAATTTTCCGTTGCGTTAAAATCATTTTCATAACTGTTTGTTTTCATTTGATTTTTCTTAACACTTAACACTTTACACTATTTAAACTGTTTTATCGTCGGAAAACCCCTACACTTTATAGATTTTGTTAAAGATGTCTTAAAACGAAAATACTTTAATTACAATAGGTTATAACCATTACAAAAATGGTACGGATAATGCATTTAAAATCGAGGAACTGACTTTAACCAAGAGGAAATAAATAATAATGAAGACAACAAAATCCTTAAAGGCGCTCATGGTTCTCGCAG
>Ga0299912_10002994_pt1 | contig 13866 bp, 15 predicted proteins | sample RVTome_2_FD_207667 | JGI IMG/M metagenome (GOLD analysis project Ga0299912, IMG submission 207667) | Soil microbial communities from uranium-contaminated site in the Upper Colorado River Basin, Wyoming, United States - RVT95D214 (version 2) ...
TAGTTTCTTGTATTGTTTTTTAAGAGCCTCGATCGTCAAAGGGAGCGCTAATTCTAAGGTTGAAAGGGCCGTTCGAACCTTAGGTGGGATTGCAGGAACGTGGGATTGCCCCTTGAAAAGGGACTCAAGCCCATCCAAATATGTGGCGTTTTCTAAAAGCGTTTGCCACCCCCCCACAGGCCATGAAGGGCGATTCCACGTAATATCAGAAACACGGCTGGCTTCAATTTCATCCGGACTCATGCCCTTATAAAAGTCCCATTTCTTATTATATTCACGCACGTGATCGAGACAAAACCAGTAATACTCGCGAAGATCAGTTGGACTCTTGGGAGCCCGGAATTCCCCAATTCCAGGACACCCGTCCTGATCACAGAGTCGATGCTTTGACGCTGAAGCTTGGGAGAATTCTAAAGGGATAAAACGCGCTTTTTTCATATATTAAGATATTGGTTAAATTACAGAAAAAACAAGGGTAAGCTTCACACCCACTCTGCCACAGGTTCAGGAGCGGGAGGCTCAGGCGCTTTCAGAAGGGCCTCGAAAGCTTCCGGTACGGATTGTACAAACCTAAAGCATTGTTTATGTTCGGGTTTAGCAAAATGTTGGTCAAAAATATTTTTAGCAAGTTCTTTTAGCGGCGTCCAATAGTCATTTATGTTGATGAAAATGATGGGTTTTTTATGAAGTTCCAATTGTCGCCAGGTGATGATTTCGAAGGTTTCATCAAGCGTTCCAAATCCACCGGGGAGAACAAAAAAAGCATCTGAATGTTCAAACATCAAGCGTTTCCGCGTATGCATTGTATCGACGAGATGTAATTCGGTTATATTCAAGTTAGGATCTTCAAATTCCTTGAGGTGATGAGGCATAAAACCAATGACATGGCCGCCATTGGCCATAGCAGAATTCGCAACTTCGCCCATAAGCCCTTGGCTGCCTCCTCCATAAACCATAGTTATTTTATGTTGGGCCAGCTGTTGACCGAGTTCTAAAGCTGCCTTTCTATAAGTGTCTTTGACCGTATCATAGGAACTACAGTATACACCGATCGATTGAATTTCTTTCATTTCGTTTAAACCTCCAGAAAGACGATAGCCAATTCTGAGAAAAACCGCTATAAAATTCATAGATTTTCACAAGGGGGATCTCATGGAGACCTTTTTAGCTCCCATCCACCGTGCCGGATGGCCTTTTATTGCCCTGTTCGCTGGGGTTACTTTAATTTTGTTCCTGTTCTCTAAAACCTTAGGTTTATTAGGCCTTCTTTTAACAGGATGGTGTATTTATTTCTTCCGTCACCCCCGGCGAGTCACACCTCTCGGAAAGGGCCTTATTGTCAGCCCAGGGGATGGGATTATCACAAAAATTGAAAAAGCCGTCCCTCCTAAGGAACTTAACTGGACAAAAAAGCCTTTAACCCGCATCAGTATTTTCTTAAATGTTTTTGATGTGCACGTCACACGCGCTCCTATTGATGGGACCATCACCAAGATCCGTTATCATGCGGGGAAGTTTTTTAATGCCTCCTTGGACAAAGCAAGCGAATTGAATGAAAGAAATTCGGTTCTCATCACATCTTCTTCTGGGCAAGAACTTCTGGTCGTTCAAATCGCAGGCCTTATTGCAAGGCGTATTCTCTGTGAGGCCAAAGAAGGACAGGATGTGAAGGCAGGAGAAACCTTTGGCATTATCCGCTTTGGAAGTCGGGTGGATCTATATCTCCCTGAAGGTGTGAATCCTCAAGTGGTTGAAGGACAACGCATGATAGGTGGCGAGACAATTTTGGGAGAACTACATTCCAAAGCCCCCCAACGTTTCGGAGAAGTTAGAACATGAAGAAACCCACGCCTTCCAGCAAAAAGCCTCTCCACCTTACCCGTATCATCCCCAATGCGGTGACAATCACGGCTCTTTGCACAGGACTCAGTGCGATTCGATTTGCATTGATTGATCGTTGGGAATTTGCCGTAAGCCTTATTCTGATTGCAGCCATTCTTGATGCAATGGATGGGCGGATTGCTCGCCTTCTCCGCGCTGATAGCCATTTTGGGGCCGAACTTGATTCCCTCTCGGATTTCATTAGCTTTGGTGTTGCCCCTGCGGTGGTCCTTTTTCTTTACAGCCTTCACCTTTGGAAGGGAACAGGCTGGGCTCTTGCCCTTTTCTTTTCAACGTGTATGGCCTTACGGCTCGCTCGATTTAATACAAATATGGGGACTTCTGCTCCAGATTGGTCCAAACGGTTTTCTGTAGGTGTCCCCGCCCCCGCAGGCGCCATTCTAGCTCTTTTACCTCTGATGACAAGTTTTACGCTTGAGACAAGCTTTCAAGATTTTCCCCTTTTATTCGCCCTTAGCTTGCTGGTGAGTGGCCTTTTAATGATCAGCCGTATTCCTACATACGTTATCAAAAATGTCCGCATCCCTCATCATTTTATACGTCCCATACTCGTGATGGTGACCATCTTCATGGCCTCCCTTTTCAGCACCCCTTGGGGGACATTCAGCATTGGTGCCGTCTTTTATCTCGTGTCTATCCCTGTGAGCTTTATCTCTTATCGACGAAAGAAAGAAGCGAAGGTAGAAGCATAATAAAGAAAAGGGGGCTTTTAACTATTCACCTGCCTTTGTCATCCTAGGGCTAGAAAAGTCTTGTTTTTCTTTGAAAAACAACGACTTTTCTTGACCCGAGGATCTTGTTATCAAAGAGATCCTCGGCTAAGAAATGCTAATGTTTTCCGTTGGAAAACAAAGCATTTCTTGCCAAGGATGACACGAGTGGGGAGAGTGGTGAATAGTTATGATGGCTTTTATTCAAGCCCTTATCAGCTTATTTTGTTTTTCGATATAAATTTTTAGAGACAAAATGCAAATTGCAAGGAAAAGTGTAATACTATTCGCCATAATAAGGGCTATTGAACCTAAAACGATTCCATAAATATCCCACAAAAATACCCCTAAACAAAAGAGAGAATACATCAGAATGGAAATGGAGCTTACATCACGTGTACGCCATATCTTTATCACCTGGGGTAAAAAAGAAAACGTCGTTAACGTACCTGCAAATAATCCTACACATTCTATAGCTGAAATCATCTCTTGCTCCCAAACTCGGTAGATACTCCGGTCTATACTCAAATGACATGATGGTACGGCATTTTGTTTTGTTCTGGAAAACATGCCGTCGAAATTAAAAAAGCTCCCTTTCGGGAGCTTTTTCTTAAAGTTTATTTATCGACGATCACCCATCAGACGTAAGAGACTGAAGAAGAGATTGATAAAGTCGAGATAAAGACGAAGAGCCCCAAAAACTGCTCTTTTACCTGCAATTTCGGCAGAACTACCTTCGACATATGTGTCTTTAATGGACTGAGTGTCATAAGCCGTAAGCCCCGTGAAGATAATCACCCCTGCAATAGAGACCATGAATTGGAGCATGGTGCTTGCTATAAAAATGTTTACAACAGATGCGATAATCAATCCAATCAACCCCATGAATAAGAAAGACCCCCAAGAGGTCAAATCCTTACGCGTTGTGTATCCATAAAGGCTCATGGCTGCAAACATGCCGGCTGTGATGAAAAAGACCCGAGCAACGCTTTCATAGGTGTAGGCTAAGAAAATCGTAGAAAATGCCACGCCGTTCAAAGCCGCATAGAGCCAGAATAACATCTGTGCCGTTGAATATTTGATCGTATTGATTCGAAAGCTTAAAAAGAACACCAGAGCGAGTGGGGCAATGATAAACAATACCATCATCGGCATGATGGCATGGAGCAAAGCAGGTGACGAAACGACCAAGAGGGCAACGCCTCCCGTCAAACCAAGACCCATGGCCATGTAGTTGTAAACACTGAGCATATACGTACGAAGCCCTTCGCTGTACGCAAGTGTGCTCCTTTCAACCCCTAAAATAGTTCTATTTTTAGACCGATTATTCATAGAGAAATCTCCTTTTCTATTAGCTTATATATAAGGGTTAATTTATTTTTGGGCAAGCCCATCCCTTTTTAAGCGAAAAAACGTGTAGGAAAGTGTAATGGTGTCCACATCATCCATCGTTGGATCATTAATAATATCAGGGTCAATAAAGAACTGAACGGGGAAATCCGTTTCCTGACCTCCCTCAAGATGTTGCTCAATAAAACAAAAACATTCGACCTTGTTAAAGTAAATTCCAGCCTTATGAGGGGTTACATTATAGGTGGCCATTCCCACCGTATGGCTGGGTGATAGATTCTTACCATGATAAAAGGCAAGTCCAACTTCTCCCGCCTTTACTTTAATCTGGCTTTGCAGCGGTTTAAATTCCCAAGGCAACTGAGATTGGGTATCTGCATTAAAACGCACCGTAATGATTCGGTTTTCAATGCGCACGGGCTTTACTTTTGCAACTTGGGTTGTTCCCCCATGGCCCGTTTTCTCGCAAAACATACGATATAGTGTAGAGGAGGCGAAGGTTAGAGCTAACATCCCTACGGCAAGGGCAGAAAGAATGATAAGCGTTGAACGGTTGGTTTCCTTCACTTCATATACACAAGTGCAGCCGCATAGAATAAAACGGCTAAGCCGAGCAAAATCCAAAAAAGAGCTTTATTTTTTGAATTTCTCATAGGTTCCCGATTCTGTCCCCAACCATGGCGGCGAATAAAAGGAACAAATAAACAATGGAATAGAAAAAAAGACGTAAGCCATCTTTCGGCTCAGTGGAAAGCCTTACTTTAACCCCAAAGATAAAAAAAAGAAGGCCTAAGATAAAAGCAATACTCCCATAAAAAAAGCCAAAATCGCCCAAATAGACAGGAAAAAAAGTAAGTGGAATAAGTGCAAGGATATAAAAAAGGATCTGATTTTTTGTCTTCTCAAGGCCTGCAACCACAGGCAACATTGGTACCTTCGCTTTCGCATAATCCTCGTGGCGATAAAGGGCTAATGCCCAAAAATGAGGAGGCGTCCATAGAAAAATAATTCCGAATAAAATCCAGGGTAAAAGGGACGTTTCATGCATGACCGAAACCCAACCAATGACAGGGGGAAGGGCACCTGCTGCTCCACCAATGACAATGTTCTGAGGCGTGATCCGTTTCAGCCAAAATGTATAGACAAGCACATAAAATAAGATAGCCACCGCCAAATAAAAGGCTGCCCAAAAATTGACAAGGAGATACATAACAACAACGGAGCCAATAGCAAGCGTTAGGCCAAAGCCAAGAGCCTCGCCGGGCTGAAGCTTTCCTTGGGGTAAAGGACGGCCCTTCGTCCGCTCCATAAGTGCGTCCATATCCCGCTCATACCACATATTAATAGCGCCTGCCGCTCCACTGCCCACAGCAATGCACAGGATCGCGGCTAATGCAATGACAGGATGAATATACCCTGGAGCTATTAATAGCCCTACAATACCCGTAAAAACGACCAGAAACATCACTCTAGGTTTAAGAAGCTGCCAATAATCCCTTGCTGTGGATATTTCAAGGGGTGTCGTAATTAGAACAGTTGACATCACCTTACCGAATATGGGGTTGAGTTTCAAAGGTATGGAAAGGAGGAGGAGAAGATAGTGTCCATTCCAGGGTGGTTGCTCCTGAACCCCAGGGGTTATCGGGTGCTTTCTTTCCCCACTTAAAGGCGTAAAAGATGATAAAGGCGAAAAAAAGCCCTGCTGAAAAGCTCAAGATCGCTCCCATAGACGCGATAAAGTTCCAACCCGAATATGCATCAGGATAATCCGGAACACGACGTGGCATACCCGCAAGACCCAAGAAATGCATAGGGAAGAAAACAACATTCACCCCGACAAAGGTCATCCAAAATTGAATGTTTCCCATCCATTCAGGAATCATCTTTCCTGTCATTTTGGGAAACCAATAATAAAACCCTGCAAAAATGCCAAAAAGTGCTCCCATGGAAAGGACGTAATGGAAATGCGCTACAACAAAGTACGTATCATGAAGGGAAATATCCACCCCAGTATTCGCCAAAGTGACGCCTGTCACCCCTCCAATCACAAAAAGAAAGATGAATCCAATAGCATAAAGCATGGGCGTTTCAAAAGTGAGAGAGCCTCCCCACATCGTTGCAATCCAACTGAAGACTTTAATCCCGGTTGGAACGGCAATAATAAGGCTTGCCGCCGAAAAATAAGCGTTCGCGTTAACGTTCAGCCCAACGGCGAACATATGGTGCGCCCATACAACAAATCCAATGAAACCTATAGCAACCATGGCATATACCATTCCAAGATATCCAAACACGGCTTTTCGGGCAAAAGTAGAGATCACCTGGCTAATAACGCCAAAAGCTGGCAAAATCATAATATAAACCTCAGGGTGGCCGAAGAACCAAAAGAGGTGTTGGAATAGAAGCGGATCGCCTCCCCCAGAGGGTTCAAAGAAACTTGTACCAAAGCCACGATCCGTTAAGAGCATGGTAATCGCACCTGCTAAAACAGGAATCGCAAGGAGAAGCAAAAAAGCAGTTATAAGAATTCCCCACACAAAAAGAGGTGCTTTATGCATGGTCATGCCAGGAGCCCGCATATTAAGAATCGTCGTAATAAAGTTAATGGCTCCTAGAATAGATGAGGCGCCCGCCAAATGGAGGCTTAAAAGCATAAAATCAACGGCTGCATCAGGATGACCGATACTGCTTAAAGGGGGGTAAAAGGTCCATCCTGTCCCCGCCCCTGATCCAATGACGATTGAAAGGGTTAAAAGGATTAAGGATGGGATCAAAAGCCAAAAGCTAATATTGTTCATGCGTGGAAAGGCCATATCTGGCGCCCCAATCATCAGCGGCACAAACCAGTTTCCAAAGCCTCCAATAAGAACGGGCATTACAAAGAAGAAAATCATCAAGAGCCCATGGGCCGTGATCACCACGTTGTAAATTTGGAACTCATTCCCGGCGAGAAGAGTGCCATGCGGGTAAGCTAATTGAAGCCGAATGAGAAGAGAAAGCGTTGATCCAAAAAGGGCCCCAAAGGCTCCAAAAATAATATACATGGTGCCAATGTCCTTATGATTGGTGGACAAAACCCACCGACGCCATCCTGTTGGACGATGATCGTCAAAGACATGATCTGCGGTTGCTGCATAAGACATTATTTTTTATCCTCCACTTGTTGGCTGAGAAGGGCTTTTTTTGGAGGCTAGCCATTGCTCAAATTTCGCTGGTGAAATAGCTTCTATCACGATAGGCATAAATCCATGTTTAACACCACAGAGTTCAGAACACTGGCCGTAATATACCCCTTCTTGTTTCACGTGAAACCATGTTTCATTCAGCCTCCCAGGGATACTGTCCCGCTTTACACCAAAGGCCGGCACGGCCCAGCTATGAACCACATCTGAAGATGTGGTAATGACCCGAATATTCGTATGGGTGGGCACAATGACCCTGTTATCAACTTCAAACAAACGAAGTTGACCAGGCTTCAGTTGATCTTCTGGCACGATATTACTATCAAATCGAATATTATGATCCGGATACTCATAGGTCCAATACCACTGATTCCCTGTGGCTTTAATGGTTAACTGGGATTTTGGGGTGACATCCATCATGTATAAAAGTTTAAATGAAGGAAAGGCAATAAAAGCAAGGATAAGGACCGGAATTGTTGTCCAAATAATTTCAAGCAACGTATTATGGGCCATTTTTGAAGGGACCGCGTTTTTCGAGGCACGAAAGCGTATAACCACAAAGATGAGAAGAGCCGCCACGGTAAAAACAATAAGTCCCTCAATCACCAATAAAGTGGCATGGAAGGCATAAAGATGTTCCATCACGGGTGTAACAGGATCCTGGTAGTACATCTGCCAAGGCCGCGGATAGTCAGCATATCCCCGGGAGGGGAGAAGAAAGAAAAAGATCCCTAAAAGGAAATGAAAGCCCCGCATTGATGTCCTCATTTTTTTGCCATCATACGCAAAGGAAGCCTTCTTTCTCAAGAGCCTTTACAGAGGAGAGTTGCATTTTCTTCGAAATTCTATAGAACTATTTAGAAAGGGTGTAACGTTTCCAAAGGTATTTTTATGAAAAAGTTAGTTTTTTTGTTCATGTTCTGTGTTCCTTTTCTTTCCTTTAACTTTGCCTTAAAAGCGAAAGAACAACACGGCATTGCCATGCATGGCGGGCTGAAATATCCTGTAACCTTCACCCATTTTGACCTCGTCAATCCCAACGCACCCAAGGGTGGAGAATTAAAACTCGCGATTGTCGGAACCTTTGATAACCTTAATCCTTTCATCCTCAAGGGAACGCATGCTGCTGGAATTCGAGATGTGTTATTTGAAAGCCTTCTGAAAAGATCGCCGGATGAGCCTTTTAGCCTTTATGGGCTTGTTGCTGAAAGTTTGGAAGTCGCACCTGATCGTTCCTGGGTCATCTTCAACATTAACCCTAAAGCCAAATGGCAGGATGGAGCCCCCATTATGGCCAAGGACGTTGCCTTTTCTTATCGGACGTTTTTAGAAATGGGTCCTCCAGTGCAAAGGATGGCTTTTAAGAAAGTTCAGAACGTGGAGATTCTCGGCGACCGAAAGATTAAGTTCACATTTAACAAGGTCGATGGAAAATATGATGCTGAAATGCCACTCATGATTGGCATTATGGCTCTTTTGCCTGAGCACTATTTCAAAGATAAAGACTTTGAGAAAACAGGGCTCACGCCTCTTCTCACAAGTGGCCCCTATAAAGTTGCGAAAGTTGAACCGGGGCGGACAATCATATACCAACGCGATCCCAACTATTGGGCCAAGGACCTCCCCGTGAATAAAGGCTATTTTAACTTTGATACGCTTCGTTTTGATTATTATAAAAACGCCGCTGTTGCCTTTGAAGCTTTTAAAGCCGGGGATGTTTATATGCGTGAGGAAGCCGACCCTGGGAAATGGGCACAAAAGTATGATTTTCCTGCCGTTAAAAAAGGCCTTGTCCGTTGTCTCGAAATCCCCCACCAACACCAAGTGGGAATGCAAGCGTTTGTCTTTAATACCCGGCGGGAAATTTTCCAAGACCCTCGCGTCAGGCGTGCCCTTGCTTATGTTTTTGACTACGATTGGCTCAATAAAAATATGTTTCATGGAGCCCTGACTCGCACAACCAGTTTCTTTGATAACACGGAATTAGCTGCCAAAAACCTTCCCGAGGAAAAAGAATTAGCCCTACTTGAGCCCTTCCGAACTCTGTTGCCAAAGGAGGTTTTTGAAAAGCCCTATATCCTTCCTACCTTTGAAAAGGGAACCCGAGAAAATTTAAAAACCGCGCGAGACCTTCTGAAAGAAGCAGGTTGGATCATGAAAAACGGCAAGCTAGTGAATGAAAAAACGGATAAGCCTTTTACTTTTGAAATTCTCTTGAACACCCCCGAAAATGAAAAGGTAGCTCTCGCTTTTGCACGAAACCTAAAACAATTGGGAATTCAAGCCACGCCACGTACAGTAGATGCAGCTCAGTATGAAAACAGCCGTGTTAAGATGGATTTTGACATGATTATCCACCTTTGGGGCCATTCTCTTTCCCCTGGGAACGAGCAATCCTTGTATTGGAGCTCCAAAGCGGCTGATGAACCTGGAACACGCAATTATCCTGGTGTTAAAAGTCCTGTCGTGGATGCACTTTGTAATGCCATTACCAATGCGAAAGAGCGCGAAGACTTAGTCACAGCCGTGAAAGCCTTGGATCGTGTCCTCTTATGGGGGCATTATATCCTTCCCTTTGGCCATCGGAGCAAAGATTATGTGGCTTATTGGAATAATATTGATCACCCTCCTTTGGGCCCTACAGGGCTGCCCAGCATTCATATTTTATGGGCTAAGCAAGGGAAATAATATTGTTCGTCATCCCGGGATTTAGAAAATCTTGCCGAACGAAGAAAGGCATAGATTTTCTTAATACCCGGGACCCAGAAAAATAATTATAAAGAGAGTGGAAACGTTCGTTGCTCTGGAGAAATTATAAGGTTATTATTTTCTCCTGGGTCCCGGGTATTAAGAAACCCTGCTGCTCGTAAAACTCGCAGTGGGTTTCTAGGGATGACGATGTTTTTTAAAGCTATCAAGCAGGTATGGCCGCATTGACAAATAAAAAAAATCACCCTTTCCATCTCGTTGACCCCAGCCCATGGCCTTTTGTGGGTTCTATTGGGGGATTAGTTTCAGCCATTGGTTTCGTTCTTCTTATGCACCACCATGGCTTTTATGTTCTCTTGATGGGGCTTGCTATTATCCTTTTTACCATGGTGGGATGGTGGAGGGATGTCATCAAAGAATCGGAAGATACAAAAACCTATACCTTGCCCGTTCAATTTGGATTGCGGACGGGAATGGCTCTTTTCATTACCTCAGAAGTCATGTTTTTCGTAGCCTTCTTTTGGGCCTTTTTTAATGCAAGCCTTTTCCCCACCGAGCCTACAGGGGGCGTGTGGCCACCCAAAGGAATTCAGCCTCTGGACCCTTTTGATTATCCCTATTTTAATACGTTGATTTTGTTACTTTCTGGCACCACAATTACATGGGCACACCATGCCCTTTTAGCAAATCGTATGAAGGATGTGGTCAAAGGGATTGGCTTTACGGTTCTATTGGGCCTTATATTTACCTCAATCCAAGCTTACGAATATGCCCATGCGACCTTTGGATTTAAGGAAGGCATTTATCCCTCCACTTTTTATATGGCAACCGGTTTTCATGGCGCCCATGTGATTATCGGAACCCTTTTCCTGGCTGTATGCTGGTTTCGAGCACGTCTTGGGCAATTTACCCCCGATCGTCACGTGGGTTTTGAAGCCGCTGCTTGGTATTGGCATTTTGTCGACGTGGTTTGGCTTTTTCTTTTTGTCAGCATATACTGGTGGGGATCTGGGCTTTAAAATATTCATAAATGGAGAAGTCAATGTATGAACACCATATCTAAGACGCTGCAATTGCACGAATTGTTAGAGGAGATGGCAAGTTCTTTAAATTATATTGAAGGTCTCCATCACCATTCTACCCTTGTGCACGAATGTTCTGTTAGCAAGTACATGTACCATTTTGCAAAAAGTTTAAATATGAATGAGGAAGAATCTGCAAGGATAAGTTTTGTAGGTAAATTTCACGATATTGGAAAAGTTAAGTTGAGCCCATCCCTTCTCGATAAGCCTACTCCACTGACCTCTCCTCAAAGAAAAGAAATTGAACAGCATAGTGAGATTGGAACAGCATAGTGAGATTGGCTACCAGATTTTAAGCCTGATAAATCACCCACTCTGGCAGCTCTCCGCATCTGTTGCCTTACATCACCATGAAAATTTTGATGGATCAGGTTACCCGGATGGATTAAAAAAGGATGCCATTCCTCTCGCATGTCGAATTTGTGCTATATGTGATGTTTACGATGCCTTGAGAAGAAGAAGATCTTACAAAGAAAGCTTATCACACCAAAGTATCGTGGACTTAATCACGGATAAAGGAAAAGAAGGCATGGCTTACAAATTTGATCCTGACCTTCTTAACGAATTTGAGAAAAACAATCACTTATTTGAGAAAATATATCAGCGTTCTTTAGAAGAAAAGTAGCAGTTCTTTAATGATGGTTCGCTCATTTTTCATTTTTGGATTGTTTCTCATCGTTGCGCTGTTGGGTCTCGGAACATGGCAGCTCCACCGAAAAACGGAAAAAGAAGCTCTTCTGGAAGCCTTAGCTCAAAGTCAAAAGACCGCAGCCCGTGATATAGATAAGGGAAGTTTCACCCCTTCCCTCTTTGAGCCTCTCTATGCAGAAGGTCATTTCGTTCCCGGAAAAACCATTTTCCTTCAATCTAAAGTTCATCAGGGAAAAAGTGGCGTTTACATTTTAGATGTCTTTCAAACCCAAAAAGGAAAATTTCTTCTTATTCAACGCGGGTGGTCAGCACGGGAAATTGCAGATCTACCTTTGGAAATCATGAAAATTGAAGGGATAGCAAGAAATCCTTCTCGCCCCCATTATTTTCAACCCGCAAATAAGCCACCCACTTATTTTTGGATTGATCTTAAGGCTCTTTCACAGGATCTCGATCTCCCTCTTTTGCCTTATTACCTTGTCGCAAAAGATACATCTGATCCCCGAATTCAACCGACGCCCCCTATTCCCATACCTCGCAACAACCATCTTCAGTATGCCATAACATGGTACAGCCTTGCTTTTATCCTTCTAGGTATGCTTTTGTGGGTCAGGAAACATTATTGGAAAAAGGAAAACGTGTGACTGTTCGTATTACATCCCTGGATAATGGATTAAGAATTATCACTGATGATTTGCCTGGAATTGCGACGGCTACCTTAGGTTTATGGGTGGAAGTCGGGACACGCAATGAATCTCCTGAGGTCAATGGTATTTCCCACTTTTTAGAGCATATGGCCTTCAAAGGCACCACAACCCGTTCTGCCAAGCAACTTGCGGAAGAAATTGAAAATGTTGGGGGTCATTTGAATGCCTATACTTCTCGCGAGAACACAGCTTATCACGTTCGTATTTTGGAAAGTGATGTCTCGTTGGGCCTTGAAATCATTGCCGATATTGTTCAAAATTCAACTTTTGAAGAGCATGAACTTACCCGAGAACGGGACGTGATCCTTCAAGAAATTGGCCAAGCCTTTGACACCCCTGATGATATTATTTTTGACTACTTTCAAGAAACAGCGTTCCCTAATCATCCCTTAGGTCGGCCTATTTTAGGACGTCCTGAAATTATTCATAAAATTAGGCCACAGGATCTAAAGAATTATATAAAACAAGAGTATTCGGCCCCCCGCATGGTTTTTGCAGCAACGGGTGCTGTCAATCATGACAAAATTGTGGAGCTCTGCCAAAAGCATTTTACGCACCTTTCAACCCAACCAACGAAAGACTTCGCAAAAGCCTCCTATCAAGGAGGGCAGTTTTATAGCAAGCGCGACCTTGAACAAGTTCATATTCTGCTTGGTTTTGAATCTTGTCCTTATGGCCACCCTGATTATTATCCACTGTCTGTTTTTTCGAGCCTTTTAGGCGGCGGAATGTCCTCCCGTCTTTTCCAAGAAGTCCGCGAAAAACGCGGTCTCGTCTATTCCATTTATTCCTTTAACACGGCCTTTCGAGACGCAGGCCTTTTTGGGATTTACGCAGGCACAGGCGAAAATCAAATCCAAGAGCTTCTCCCGACAATTAAAGAGGTCCTTGAAGATTTCCCGAAAACCCTTGAGGACAAGGAAATAAACCGGAGCAAGGCCCAGTTGAAAGCAGGCCTCTTAATGGCCCTTGAAAGTACTTCTGCCCGGTGTGAACAGCTCGCCCAACAGATGCTGATCTACAAACGACACGTCCCTCCTCAGGAAATTATTGAAAAGGTAAACGCTGTCACCTTGGGTGACATCATCGAGGCCGCAAGCAGACTGGTTTCAAAAGCCCCCACTTTTGCAGCTTTAGGGCCTGGGAAAGAGATTCGGTGGGAGTGAGATTGTTTTCTCTCTTTTGAGAAGTTTTATGTGGAATTTCCTATTGACGGAGAAGAGGGTGTCGCTATGATACCGCTTCACAAGGCCCCTGTGGCGGAACTGGCAGACGCGGCAGACTCAAAATCTGTTATCCGAAAGGATGTGGGAGTTCGACCCTCCCCGGGGGCACCATGGAAAAGACTAGAGTTTTTAGAGTACCAGACTCTTCTATCAAAAATTCAAAAATAAAATTTTCACCAAATTTTCACCACAAGGAAGATAAAATTATCTCTGCCCCACGTCTTTGTCTTCCAACTGGTTGCGTATTTCTAATTCGATAAATCTCTATACAAAGCTTAGGAAAAGGTGATTATGAGAGGAGATCAATTAATTTATAAAGAAACTTCCATAATCATGCTCAATTATTC
>Ga0299912_10002995_pt1 | contig 13862 bp, 14 predicted proteins | sample RVTome_2_FD_207667 | JGI IMG/M metagenome (GOLD analysis project Ga0299912, IMG submission 207667) | Soil microbial communities from uranium-contaminated site in the Upper Colorado River Basin, Wyoming, United States - RVT95D214 (version 2) ...
GTTCTTGTCTATCTTCGACCAGGGGTTGGGATCATCTCCTCAGGCGATGAAATCGTTCCTATTGAAACGACTCCTCAGCCCGGAGAGGTCAGAGATATCAATCGCTCCACCATCGTTTCGATGGTGAAGGAGACAGGGTGTGTTCCCTTCTTTCTCGGAATTACCAAGGACCGTTTCAATGACCTCAAAGAGAAGATTGAATCGGGGCTGAAGGAATCGGATATGGTCATCATCACCGGAGGAAGTTCTGTCGGGACATTGGATCTAACTCGGGACGTCCTCCAATCTTTCCCAGGCACAGAAATCTTGGCTCACGGAGTTTCAGTAAGACCAGGGAAACCCACTCTCCTTGCGGAGGTCGATGGAAAACCCTTCCTCGGTCTACCAGGACACCCCGTTTCTGCAATGGTTGTCTTTCACCTTTTTGGCAAGCCGATTCTTAGAATCCTATCTGGTCAATCCGGAGAGGAAATCCAATACGGAAAAAAGTTGAAAGCCAAAGCTTCGCGCAATATCCCTTCTGTGCCAGGGAGGGAGGACTATGTGAGGGTGAAGTTGGAAGAAAGGGAGGGTGGTTTCTGGGCCCATCCCATTTTTGGAAAGTCCGGGGCAATCTCGAACCTGGTCAATGCCGACGGATTGATGAGAATTGCGATCAACGATGAAGGATTGGAAGAAGGAGAAGAGGCAGAGGTCATTCTTCTCTAAATTCAAAGGATTCAAGGAGTCCAGGGTTCAAGGATTCAAGGAGAATGATTACAAGAGAGTTAAAGGTTTGGCAAAAACTTTATTGAAAGGGATCAAGGACCAAGGATTCGATTGTTTACATGTCTCTTCACCTGAACCCTTAGACCCTTGAATCCTTTTTTAGCAACCAAATATGAAACGAAACATCTATTTAAAGAAAAAGACATTGGAAGAGGCCAAAACTGTCTCTTTAGAATTGGCCAACCTCATCCATCTCGAAACCGAGATGATCCCGGTTGCCCGTTCTCTGGGTCGGGTGATCGCAGAATCTCTCCTTGCGAAGATCTCCTCTCCTCCTTTTCACTGTGCCGCGATGGATGGAATTGCCGTTAGAGTAGAGAGCACCTATGGAGCGACTGAGGAATCTCCAAAGATCCTCTTGATCGGTAAAGACGCCTTCTTTGTTAATACGGGAAATCCTATTCCAGAGGGGATGGGTGCGGTCATCATGATCGAAGATGTCCATCTCATCGATCCAGAAAGGGTGGAAATCAGGGAGGCTGCTTATCCCTGGCAACATGTCAGGTCGGCTGGTGAGGATCTGATCGCTACCGAAATGGTTTTCCCTGAAAATCATAAAATCACCTCTTACGATTTAGGCGCACTGCTGGCAAGTGGTTACCAGGAGGTCAGGATAAAGAAGAAACCCAGAGTGCTGATCCTCCCCACCGGATCAGAATTGTTAGAACCCGATCAATCTCGGAATCGAGTCGTACCGACTTATCTCAGCCGTCCCGATTCTCAACCCGGCATCATCGAATCCAACTCTTATGTTCTCAGTGGATTGATCATCGAGGACGGAGGAAACCCCATCCGTCACCCCATTGTCAAAGATGATCGCAACGAAATTGAGAAAGCGCTCCTTTCAAACTGCGAAGGAGCAGATTTGATTCTCATCATTGCTGGCTCCTCAGCAGGTTCGGAAGATTATACCCGGTCCGTCATCGAGGAGTTGGGAGAGGTCCTTGTCCACGGTGTCTCCATGATGCCGGGGAAACCGACCCTCCTCGGGAAATTCAAAGAGCGACCCATCATCGGGATCCCCGGTTACCCAATCTCTGCAATCATCTCCTATGAGGAATTGGTGAGGCCCATCCTCTATCGATCGCTCCATTTGATGAACCCTGAGAGGCAGAAGATAAAGGCCTTTCCTACGAGAAAGATTCCTTCCAAGTTGGGAACGGAGGAATTTTTGAGAGTGAAAATAGGGAGAGTGGGAGAAAAATTCTTTGCAACCTCCTTGCCCAGAGGTTCCGGGATGATCACCTCTTTGACGAGGGCCGATGGGATCATTCGGATTCCAACCCTTTCAGAAGGTTTGGACGAGAATGAAGAGACAGAGGTAGAACTCCTTAAACCTGTTCAGGAAATCTTGAGTACCATTGTGATGGTAGGGAGCCATGACCTCACCCTCGACATCTTAGCCAACGCGTTGGGAAAATTCTATCCCCCCATCTTCCTCTCCTCCCATCACGTGGGTAGTCTGGGAGGGATACTTGCGACCAAGAATGGCACCTGCCATATGGCTGGGGTTCACCTGCTTGATCCCGATACAGGAGAATATAATTTTCCCTATGTTCACCGTTATTTAAAAGGAATTGATGTGAGGGTCATCCATCTCGTCAACAGGGAACAGGGGTTGATTGTCCAACGGGGAAATCCAAAGAAGATAAAGGGATTGGAGGATCTTCTTCGAAAAGACATCTCCTTCATCAACCGCCAAAAAGGATCGGGAACGAGAATCCTCTTCGATCACACCCTGAAGACCCTTTCTATTGGATCGGATCAGATTCAAGGATATGAAAAGGAGGAATATACCCACATGGCCGTGGCCTCTACGGTTGCCAGTGGCGTGGCGGATGCCGGGCTAGGAATCCTCTCCGCTGCCAGGGCTTTAGATCTGGATTTTGTTCCCATGGGTACGGAACGCTACGATCTCATCATCCCCTCCATCTATTTTGAAGATGAAAAGATCCAAAGGATGATCGAGACGGTTCGCTCAGAGGAGTTCAAAAAGACGGTTCTCCAGATGGGTGGCTACGAGGTTTCAAGAACAGGAGAAGAACTTTTCGATTGCGGAATGCGGAATGAAGATTGCGGAATAAATCAGGGCTGAAGCCCTGAGTTACGTAACTCAGCCCTTTAGGGCTGACATGTGAAGAATATGCTGCTCGATCCATACAGACGAAAAATAAACTACCTTCGAATCTCGGTGACAGACCGCTGCAATCTGCGATGCCGTTATTGTATGCCTGAGGAAGGAATCCCCCTTATCCCCCATAAAGACATTCTAACGTACGAAGAGATATTGAGGATCGTTCGTGTCTTTGCCCCGGAGGGCATTTCCAAAATCAGATTGACAGGAGGAGAACCATTGGTCAGAAAAGGGATCGTCGATTTCATCTCCTCCTTATCTCACATCGAAGAGATTGAAGATTTAAGTCTCACCACAAATGGAATTCTTTTGAAAGAGCTTGCTCAAGATCTCAAACAGGCCGGTTTGAAAAGGGTCAATATCAGTCTGGACTCTCTCAGAAAAGAAAGGTTCTACCAGATTACTCGAAAGGACGATTTTGAGCGAGTATGGACCGGAGTTGAAGAGGCTTTGAGAGTGGGGCTTTCCCCCATCAAAATTAATATGGTCGCTATCAAAGGATTGAACGATGACGAAATTGAATCCTTCGCCCGATTGACCCTCCCCCTTCCTCTTACAGTTCGATATATTGAATATATGCCTTCTGGCAATGGGGAGGAATGGAAGGAGAGTGATATCCTAACCATTCCTCAAATTAAGAATCGTCTGGAGAATGTTGACAGGCTGATCCCCGTTTCCTCAGATCAATGGGATGGCCCAGCCATGCGATTTCGCTTTGAAGGGTCTCTTGGAGAAATTGGATTGATCGGTCCGGTCAGCAGCCATTTCTGTAGTGATTGCAATCGACTTCGACTGACCGCTGACGGCAAGATCAGAACATGCCTCTTCTCTGATGAGGAGATCGATGTGAAGGAGCTCCTGAGAAAGGGTGGTAGCGATCGTGATTTAAGGGATCAGCTTCTCGTGGCTCTCCAAACAAAGCCGGAAAGACATTACATCAATACACACCAATTTAAAAAATGTCAGAGGAATATGTCAGCGATCGGAGGATAAATCAATTTCGGATTTCGGAATGCGGATTGCGGATTGTATAGATCGTTTGTAAATACGCTATGCCTTATGGGTGGAAACGAGGAGGGAAGAATGGCAAAGCTTACCCATTTTGACAAGAGAGGTCGGGCAAAGATGGTCGATGTCAGTAAGAAGGCAGAGACTTTGCGGGAGGCCGTGGTTCGGGGATCCATCTTCATGAATCCAAAGACCTTTGGAAAGATTATGTCTGGTGAGATTTCAAAGGGAGATGTCTTTTCTGTGGCCAAGGTGGCCGGCATTATGGCGGCCAAAAAGACCTCGGAAATTATTCCCATGTGCCATCCCCTCAATCTTTCCCATGTAGAGATCAACTTCTTTCCTTTTAAAAGGGAGAGTCGAATCGATATTGAAGCAAAAGTGAAGATTAGTGCCCAAACCGGGGTGGAGATGGAAGGGTTCGTGGCTGTGGCTGCTGCTGGTCTCACGATTTATGACATGTGCAAAGCCATTGATCGAGGCATGATTTTCTCTGATATCCATCTGGTCAAGAAAACAGGAGGTAAAAGCGGAACCTACGCCGTTAGGCGTAAGGGGTGAGGAGTTAGGCGTTAGGTGGCAAGAGATTTTACGCCTTGCGCTTTACGACTTACGCTTCACGGGGGACTAAGACATGAAGGTGATTCAAAAGGGAAAAGTACTTGCAGTCAACATCAGTGAGGAAAAAGGCACAAAGAAAAACAACATTCAAACGTGTACCCTGTTGAAAGATTTTGGACTGCAGGGCGATGCCCATGCAGGCCCTTGGCACCGGCAGGTCAGTCTTTTGGCCAATGAATCGATTGAGAAGATGAGAATAAAGGGTTTGGATGTCGGCTATGGCGATTTTGCAGAAAATATTACAACAGAAGGTGTGGATCTCGTTCACCTTCCCATTGGAACCACAATCCGTATCGGAGAGTCCGTGCACCTACGGGTTACCCAAATTGGAAAGGAGTGCCATACGCGCTGTGCCATCTATTATCAAGCAGGGGACTGTGTGATGCCAAAAGAAGGGATCTTTGCTGAAGTGATGAGCGAAGGAGAAATCAAGGTAGGAGATGAAATCATCGTCGGTTAGAACGTTATGACCGTTTAGAACGTTTTGATCGTTTGACGGAATTAACGATCTAAACAAAACCAACGGTCCAGACAAGGGGTAAACATGTTTAAAGTTGCTATTTTGACCATTAGTGATCGAGGTTCGAGAGGCGAACGAGTAGACTCAAGCGGCCCTCTCATCCGGGAGATGGTTAAAGACTTACCTGCCGAGGTGATCCATTATGAGATCGTTCCGGACGAGAAAGAGAAGATTATCGAGGCCTTGAAGAAGTGTGCGGACCGATTGAAGGCTGACCTTGTCCTCACCACAGGAGGAACAGGCTTGAGCCCGCGGGATGTGACACCCGATGCCACGCTGGAGGTGATCGAGAAAGAGGTCCCTGGTTTTGCAGAGGCCATGAGGGCTGAAAGCTTAAAAAAGACGCCCCACGCCATGATTTCCCGGGCGATCTCAGGAATCAGAGGTTCAAGCCTGATTGTGAATCTGCCAGGAAGTCCTAAGAGTGTAAGAGAAAATCTGAGCGTGATTCTGCCAGCGTTACCCCATGCCCTCTCCAAACTAAAGGGCGATCCTGAAGAATGCGGTCAAGGTTAATGGATGGTTCAATTTCTCCAGGAATAAGAATTTCATTAGCACCCGTTGCCAATTGCGAAAATTTTGCACCCTCAATGAATAGTTCCAGCCTTTCATAAAAGTAATCCAATTTCATAAAATGTTTCTATGTAATGTCCCATGGCCGCGGGGCACCCGCAAACCATGAACATTCAATAAGTTACGGACACGCGACACCGCCACGGTCACGCTATTTTCTATGTAAGTTGTCACGAGTAATTAATGAGATTTATAGTTTGGGATGGTAGAAAAGGGAAGTAGATCTCTTCAGTCACTAATTTCAACCACAATTTTTTCTCTTCTCTTCTTGAGTGCGGGAATGATTGAGGATAACAGCATAAGAAAAGTAACCAGTAAAAGTCCAACTGATATTGGCCGTTGAAAAAAGATAAAGGGACTTCCATTTGAAAGAAGCAATGACCGCCGCAGGGACGCCTCCATGATGGGTCCCAAAACAAATGCCAGCACGAGGGGCGGGGTATCATATTTATATTTTCTCATTAAATAACCAAGAATACCAAAAATGATCATGACAAAAACATCTCCTAAACTGTTTTTTAAACTGTAAGAGCCGATCAAACAAAATAGGAGAATTAAAGGAAAGAGGATGCTATAAGGAATCCGTAGGGCCCGAACCCAAAGGCCGATGAGAGGTAGATTAAGAATTAACAACATAATATTCCCAACATACATGCTCGTCACCACGCCCCAGAATAATTGTGGCTGTTCCTTGATCAGAAAAGGGCCAGGCTGAATCCCATGAATGATCAATGCCCCTAACAGGATCGCCATGACAGGGTTGGCTGGAATACCAAGGGTTAACATAGGAATAAAAGCCCCCCCCGCGGCAGAGTTGTTGGCCGACTCTGGACCGGCCACACCCGCGATCATTCCGGTTCCGAATTTCTCAGGTGTCTTGGAGAAGCGTTTTTCAATGGCATAGGAAGCAAAGGAGGCAATAACCGCCCCACCGCCAGGAAGAATGCCAAGAAAAAATCCGATAATAGACCCTCTCACGAGCGCCCATTTGGACTCAATCCAGTCGCGAAGTGAAGGGAGCAGGTGGCCGATCTTGGTTTCAAAGATTTCTCTTTTCATGGGCTGCTCCAGATTGGATAAAACCTCCCCGATACCGAAGAGTCCCATCACGACAGGGACGAGGCCTGGGCCGTCTATAAGCGTCTCACTTCCGAAGGAAAATCGGGGAATTCCCGTTAGGTTATCGAGGCCAATGGTTCCCAAGAAGATGCCGAACCCGGCCATAAGGAGGGCTTTGCTCATCGGACCAGAGGAAAGAAAACCAAGCAGCGTTAAACCCAATATCATCAGCGAGAAATACTCTGGCGGACCGAATTTTAAGGCTGCCTCAGCAAGGGGCGGTGCCACGACCATTAATGCTACAATGCTAAAAGTACCAGCAATAAAACTTCCGATGGCACTCATTCCTAATGCGGGTCCTGCTCGCCCCTGTCGGGCCATTTGATAACCATCGAGACATGTCACTACAGATGCGGCTTCCCCAGGGATATTAACGAGGATAGATGTGGTGGACCCGCCATACATAGCTCCATAATAGATTCCTGCCAACATAATGATCCCCGAAATTGGGTCCAGGTGGAAGGTCGTTGGCAAGAGGAGAGAGATGGCAGCCGTTGGTCCAAAACCAGGCAGAACGCCGACCAATGTGCCTGTCACACACCCAATGAAACAAAACAAGAGATTAATCGGTTGGAGAGCAACACCAAATCCAATTAAAACATTCTCTGTTAAACCCATCTCAAATACCCTTAAAATCCAAAGATCCCCTTAGGGAGTTGCGCCTTAAGCCATGTGTCAAAAAGAAGATAGGATAAAATCGAAGTCAGTACAGCCCCAAGGACGCTTCTAAGCCAGTTTTCAGAACCAACGAAATGGATGAGAAAAAAGATCAGAAAAAAAGTGCAGATCAGAAATCCAACGATATCCAGAAAGAAGGTATAAATGAGGAGAGACAAGGAAACGAAGATAAGCTTTCGAAATTGAATGTTTTCCCATAACTTTTCAGTCTTCCCTTCTTTGTCGAAATGTGCCTGGAGAAAGGTTAAGGCTGAAAAAATACAGATGAAAATCCCGGCTAAAAAAGGCATAAAACCAGAGCCGGGCATGCTTGCGGTTCCAAGGTCAAACTGCGGGGCATAAAGGGTGATGAATAAACCGGTACAGAACCATAGCGTACTGCTTATGAGGTCATGTCTTCTCATGGATTAACTTTGGAAAGGGAGGGAAGAAGGGATAACCATCCCCTCTTCCCGTGAGGATTACTTCTGTTCGATTTTCTCACACAATTTACCAGTGCTCTCGTAAAGTTCCATGAGGAACTTCCTGAAGTCTTCAGGATTTCTGTAGACCAATGGGAGGTCAAATTGTTTAAGGGTATTCTTGAATCCAGGATCTTGCAACCCTTTATAAAAGGCATCGTGAAGGATTTTCACCTGGTCTTTGGGAAGCCCCTTTGGCCCAACAATGCCAATGACGCTGGGCGCCTCTAAGTTGTAACCCAGTTCAATAAGGGTAGGAACATCTGGATAGCTGTCCATCCGTTTGTCCATTAGAATCGCGAGTAGTCGAAGCCGACCTGCATCCACTTGAGGCTTCCATTCAGTAGTCTGTGGGCAAAAGTCCACGTGTCCACCCAAAAGCGCAGTAACGGCCTCATTCCCACTACCGAAGGGAATATGAGTCCATTTGACTTTGGCAGCTTCTCCTAACTGTATCGTGACCAAATGTTGAGGGGTACCGGCCCCTGCCGTGCTGTATTTAACCTTGTTGGGGTTAGCTTGAGCATAGGCGATTAAATCTTTCAGTGTTTTCCAGGGCGCATCGGCTTTAACCACTAGACCATACTGATAGACGCTATACTGAAGGATGGGATCAAAATCATTGACCGGATGATAAGGGACTTTCCGTAGGTGGGCACTTAGAACTCCCCCACTTGACAGGATACCCAGTGTATACCCATCGGGTTTTTTTGTTTTGAGTTCCCCTAACATCACTGAAGACCCACCTCCGGGTTTATTGATAATAACAATGGGTTGTCCCAAAATCTTTGAAGCGGCGTCTGCCAATGCCCTGGCGGGGATATCGGTAGAACCACCTGCACCATAACCCACCCACAGTTCGATCGCTTTGCTGGGAAATCCCGCTGCCCCCGTACAAGGACGGTTCACCGCCCATACGGCAAAAAAGCTGATCAGAAATAAGCCGATCAAAATACGTTTTTTCATTGTCCTACCTCCTTAATAATCTGTTATAAAGTTGATCAAACCTTGAACTAAATTTCTTCCATTTCAATTTCAGACAATTTTTCTCCAGGGCTCAATTCGCCATAAATGATCGCATCCTTAAGTCTATGATGGATATCTTTTTGTAATGGCATTCTTAGAATTTAATGACTTCATGCAATGGCAATAGGTCTTATGGGTGATCCAGCACCACCCCTAATCTTCAGTGGAAGTGCAATAAATAAAAAGGTGTAGGTGCGATTCTTCGATAACTCTTCTAAGTTCAGCATTTCCATGATCTGTATCCCATTTTCTACTAACAAAATAACATGGGACGGCAAATGATGGGGGGGGACCCTATCATAGGCCGTCGTATCTGAGCCGGTGAAAGAAATTCTTTTTTGGGCTAAAAATTTAGCTCCATCCTCAATCACGCCTGGTACTCCCTCTTCAAGGGAAAGGTATTTGCGACGATCATCCCAAAATTTCATCCAACCGGTCCTTACTAGGACAACATCCCCTTCTTCAATTTTAACTCCCTCCTTTCGAGCCGCTTCCTCCATCTCTTTTTCGCCTATGCCAAAATCGTAGGGCAAAACCTCCAAATTTAAAATCTGGGGGATATCCAGGAGGATTCCCCGCTTCACAATGGGAGGGGTGGTTTCTATTCCCATAATCTTTAACCCATTCTGATAATCCTGCAAATCCGATATATCGATATCATTGGTTATCCGATTGTTACGAGCTACATGTGCTTTGGCATCCAGATGGGTCCCTGTGTGTCCACCCATTGTAAATAGATCATTGCAAAAACTTATTCTCTCCTTCTCAAGGGTAATATCCCCATGTTTTTTTAATAAAGTGTAAGCAAAGGGTGGCTGATTTGGGTGATGGGGCATCCCCGTAAAATAAGGTTGGCCTAAATCAAAAACCTTGGATTTTTTTAGGAGTTCGCTGAGATGCTTAGCCAACATAAATCCTCCCCCTTGCATCATGTCCATTTTTTATCCATATTTTGCAGAAATGGGAATGAGCTTTTCTCTGGCAAACCTTCGGCAACATTCTTTAAATTTCTTTTCTTCAGCAGACAACATAAGGTCCATGATGTATCCTCCCACTGACCCCGTTACTCTCTTGGAAGTTCCTTTTTCAAGATTTTACCTGTAGTCGTTTGGGGAAGTTCATCTATAAACGTAATTTTGGGAATTTTATAAGGTGCCAGGTTTTTTTTGCAATAGTCTAACAACTCCTCTTCTGTTACTTTAAAACCTTGTTTTAGGCTCACAAATGCTTTTGGAACCTCTCCTTTTATCGGGTCGGAAATCCCTATCACTGCTGCTTCATTCACCCCCGGATAACCATGAAGAACTTCTTCTATTTCGCGTGGATAGATATTGTAGCCTCCAGAAATAATGAGTTCTTTTTCTCTTCCCACAATATAGAAATAACCCTCTCCATCTCTCCACGCATGATCACCTGTGTACACCCAACCATCCCTAATCTTCTCGCTGGTCTCCTCAGGAAGTTTAAAATACCCCTTGGTTGCATTGGGCCCCTTAAAAATCAATTCCCCCACCTCTCTCGGAAGTAGCTCATTCCCTTGTTTATCCACCACTTTGGCTGCAACTCCGGAAACTGTGATTCCGATAGACCCAGCCTTTCGGACTCCATAAACTGGATTAGCCGTGACCAATCCGGTAGACTCTGTCAAGCCATAAACTTCAATAATATTTGCTTTAAATTTTTCTTCCCATTGGTTTAAAACCTCCACTGGGAGGGAGGCTCCTCCTGATAATCCCATTCTCAATGAGGATAAATCATGCCTGTTTTCTGCCAGTCCATTTAAAAGATAAGTAAACATAGTGGGGACACCTGGAAACCACGTCACTTTATACTTTTCAGTCGCCTCAAAGACCAGTTCTGTCTGGAACCGTTCGAGAACAACGACACTTCCTCCTGAACTCAGACTGCCAAAAAAGGGGCTGGCCACGCAAAAGACATGAACCAAAGGAAGGACAGCTATGGTGATATCACTTTCTCTGAGCCCATAATTCTGAGCTATATTAGGACCACCAAAACAAAAATTTCGGTGCGTTAAAATAACCCCTTTGGGCACGCCCGTAGTTCCAGAAGTGTAAAATATGATGGCCGCATCCTCTGGATCGAATTTTTTCCCTTCTCTCCTCGAAAGCGGAGAACCTATACTATTTTCAATGGCCCGCTCTAAAGTTTCACGATCCTTCCTTATAATAATATTTTTTACCAGTGGGATTTCGCTTCTTATTTCCCTAATGACAGGTAAAAAATTCTCATGAAGGATCACCGCCTTCGCCTCGGAGTGATTCAGAATGAATTTAATTTCCCGTGGAGTATAGATGGTATTGATAGGAACCGCAACTCCCCCTGCCTTTATAATAGAATAATAGCCTAAAAGCACTTGAGGGCTATTGGGGTGAAGTACCGCTACATGATCCCCTCTTGAAACACCTATTTTCTCCAGACCATAAGCGATCCGGTCTGTTATTTCATCAAAAGCTCGGTAGCTTATCGTGGTATCTTCACCAAAAAGAAGTACCCTGTGGTTATATTTTTCGGCTCTTGTTTTAAGGAATTCCACTAAGTCCATAGCCATTTAAAGGATCGTTCTTCCTCCATCAAGGCAAATCGTTTGTCCGGTAATGTAATTCGAGGCTTCTGAGGCCAAAAAAACAACAGTGCCCATGATATCTTCTGGTCCACCCACCTTTTTTAAAGGTGTCGATTCAATGATACTTTTGTAAGCTTCAGGGTCTTTAAGCCTGTCAGCTACCAAAGGTGTGGCAAAATATCCAGGAGCGACTGCATTGACGTTAATGTTATATTGTGCCCATTCTTCTGCCAACGCTTTAGTGAGCATGACGATTCCAGCTTTGGTCATTGCATATACAGAGTTAGGTATCCCAGCTCTGACGAGAAAAGCGGCGGCCGATGCGATATTGATTATTTTTCCCTTTCTTTCCGGTATCATCAGTCTTGCCGCTGCCTGACAACAAAAATAAACACCTTTCGAATTTACTCTGACAATGAAGTCGAAATCCTCCGGGGTGATATCGAGTGCCTTTTTATGGACATTGACACCGGCATTATTAACTAAGATATCCAGACTTCCTAATTCACTTCGGGCCATGTTCATCATCTTGTTCACGGCATCGATATCCCCAATATCTATTTCCATGAAGATGGCTTTTCTCCTCATTTTTTCAATTTCTTTAGCTGTCTGCTCTCCATTCTTAGCCAACAAATCTGCAACCAAAATATCGGCCCCGGCTTCAGCCAACCCCAAAGCTATCCATTTACCCAAACCCTGACCCGAACCGGTGACCACAGCTACTTTACCTTCTAAATCATACCTTGGAAATTGATAAGATTCTTCTTGCCTTTCCATTCAATGCTCCTATTCTATGTCTTTTTTACCGAACTAATAATTGCAAATTAAGCAAAATTCATCTCCATGGGTGATACTCATATGAGCCAATTCGTTTATTTAAATCTTCAACAATTTACTATGGAAAATTGCATAGAATAATATTATTTACTTGTCAAGGAAAAAATACATAATGTCCAAAAATCTCAGGGTGATTTGATTGGACCCTGTACGGAAGTCAACACTTGTTGACTTTACTCAAAAGCTTTTTGTACATTTAAGAAAAGGTTGCTGGATGAGAAATATCCTCATGAGTGACTCTAAAAATGAAAAAAGGAGGGCAGGAGAATGAATCTCTTTCCTGAAGAATTCTGGAAGCAATTCCGAGAAGCCCTGGGAATAAAAGAATCTCCTCTGGGAATCTACTACACGAACGATAAACCCGAAGGGGTTACGCCAAAGACTGGAATTCAGACATGCATGATCGGCCTCCTTCAAAATGCAAGGAAGAAAGGGAAAACAGTCTATTTTGATAAGAGCCACTTCGGATGCCCTGGGGGGGCTTACTACATGGGGTTCTTTGAATCCCCAAGGCCCAATATCGAATATTTCCTCTCCTGCGGGATTCCGGGTGAGATGGAGGGAGAACGATATATCAAGACACCGGAACGGGCCAGAGAATATTTCGCCAAGATGATCCCGAGAAGAGCGCCTGCGACCTATTGTGTCTTCAAGCCCATGGAGCAATTTCAGAGTGGTGCGGAGCCGGAGGTCGTTGTTTTCTTCGCTCCGCCGGATATCCTCTCAGGACTATTCACTTTGACGAACTACGCCCTGGAGCGCACGGATGCTGTTTATTCACCCTTTGGTTCCGGGTGCGGAACGATTCTCACCTATCCTTTGAAGGAAGCTGGGAAAGAACAACCCCATGCTATCCTGGGAATGTTCGATGTCTCCGCAAGGCCGATGATTGAGAAGGATATTCTCACCCTGGCCATGCCTTATTCGGTATTCCTGAGACTTCTGGAAAATGTCTCCGGTAGTTTCCTTCAAACAGAGAGTTGGAACAAGGTTCTTCAGAGGATTGATAAAGACTAAGGTTAAGGCTAAGGTTGAGGTTGAGATCTATTCTATAGATTTAGAGATAATGGAAAAAGAAATGATCTTTTCCGAAACGATTTCCTTAAAGACAAAGGGCTTTAGCGATATCATCGATATGACTCCCCATGTGATTGAAGTGATAGAACGTTCAAAAATAGAAAGTGGATTGGTCACTGTATTCTGTCCGGGCTCGACGGGTGCTGTGACAGCGATAGAATATGAATCAGGCGTGCTTAGAGATTTACAGAAGGCCATCGAAAAGATCGTCCCATCGAATATCCCTTATGAGCATGACAGACGCTGGGGCGATGGAAATGGCTTCTCTCATGTGCGGGCAGCCCTGATGAAACCGTCCCTCACCATTCCCCTCATTCAAGGAAGACTCACTTTGGGAACATGGCAACAGATCGTTTTCATCGATTTTGATAACAGGAAAAGAAATAGAAATATACTCGTTCATGTCATCGGCGAATAAAGATGTAGATTTCAAATTTTCAATCTTCAATCCGCAAT
>Ga0299912_10002996_pt1 | contig 13859 bp, 8 predicted proteins | sample RVTome_2_FD_207667 | JGI IMG/M metagenome (GOLD analysis project Ga0299912, IMG submission 207667) | Soil microbial communities from uranium-contaminated site in the Upper Colorado River Basin, Wyoming, United States - RVT95D214 (version 2) ...
AATAGGTGCGGTCAGAATGGGTAAAGTAGGTGAAAGGTGGATAATAAATCCGGTTTATAGTGAGATTGAGGAAAGTATTGTAGATATAGTAACAGCAGGCACGGAAGAAGCAATATTAATGGTAGAAGCAGGCGGAAGGGAAGTGCCTGAAGAAATACTACTGGAAGCAATGGAAAGAGCACATAATGAAATAAAAAGAATTGTTAAATTTCAAAAAGAAATTAAAAAAGCAGCAGGTAAGGAGAAAAAAGAAACAATTAATTTTGAGCTAAACAAGGATGTTGAAAAAAAGGTAAGAGAATTAGCAAAGGGAAAGATTCAAGAATTATTAGATAGTATTGTGAAATATTCAAAAGAGGGTAAAAAGGAAATCTTACTGGATAATACCGACAAAGGTTATTTTCAGGATAGGATTGTGGTTATAAGAGAAGAAATTGAAAAAGAGTTGGAATCAGATTTTCCGGAAGATAAAGAGAGCATCGATGTAAGCTTTAATGAGCTTGAGAGAGAATTGGTAAGAAAGGTGATTTTAGAAAAAGAAATAAGGCCTGATGGAAGAAAACCTGATGAAATAAGAGATATAAGTTGCGAGGTTGGTTTATTCCCGGAAACGACTCACGGAGTCGGTCTTTTTACCAGGGGGAAAACACAGGCTCTGACTATACTGGCTTTGGGTTCAATAAGAGAATCGCAGAAGATAGATAGTCTTGGAAAAGAAGAATTCAAAAGATACATACATCACTATAACTTCCCTCCTTTCAGTACCGGAGAAACCTGGCCGCTGAGAGGACCAAAAAGAAGAGAAATCGGACATGGCGCACTGGCAGAAAAAGCTTTAAGACCTATGATTCCTGATGAGGATAGATTCCCATATGTTTTAAGATTGGTATCAGAGATTTTAGAATCCAATGGTTCTACCTCAATGGCAAGTGTATGCGGAAGTACCCTGGCTTTAATGGATGCAGGTGTTCCAATATTAAATCCGGTTTCCGGCATAGCAATGGGACTGATTAAAGATGAGGATGGTAAGTATGTGATACTGAAGGATATACAGGGTATAGAAGATTTTTATGGTGACATGGACTTTAAAGTTGCGGGAACCAAAAATGGAGTCACTGCGTTACAGATGGATATGAAAATAAAGGGTATTAACCTTGATATCATAAAACAGACACTGGAGAAGGCACGGGAAGGAAGGTTATTTATATTAGACAGGATGCTTGAGGTCATTCCGGAGACCCGTAAAAGTCTTTCCAAGTGTGCGCCCAAAATAACCACTTTTAAAATTCCAAAGGATAAGATTGGCGAGGTTATTGGACCCGGCGGTAAAAATATTAAGAGTATAAAAGAGGAATTTTGTCTGGATGAAATTGATATAAGTGACTATAACGGAGAAGGTATGGTTTCTATTATATCCTCGAATGATACCAATATCGAAATGGCAAAAAAGAGGATAGAGGGAATGTTAAGGAATGCTGAAGACATAAAAGTGGGAGAAGAGTTCTTGGGAACTGTAGTGGGAATAACCAGCTACGGAGCTTTTATAAATTTAATCCCGGGAGTAGACGGGCTTCTCCATATATCTAAAGTTACAAATAAAAGAATTACAGACGTTAAAGATTATCTAAAAATAGGTGATAAAATACTGGTTAAAGTCGGTAATATTGATTTCAGGACAAAAAAAATAGGTCTGGAAAGAACTGGAACTGATATCTGAATATTTTATTAGTGAGGTAAACAAAAAAATAGTTTCTTCAAGTAGTGTGACATTCGATCGGTATGAGATAACTGAACTAAATAATGGAATAAGGGTTATTAGTGAGTATATACCCCATTTTAGATCGATATCACTTGGTTTCTGGATACCGGCTGGATCAAGAAATGAGAATAGCGATATAAGTGGAGTTTCCCACCTTATAGAACACCTTGTTTTCAAGGGCACCAATAAAAGAAGCTGTAAAGAAATAGCCATTGAGTTTGACTTGATGGGTGCCGAATTTAATGCATTCACCGATAAAGAAAACTGCTGCATCTATGCCGATTTTATTGATACCCATCTTGACAGTTGTACAGAACTGCTGCTTGATATTCTTATGAATCCATCTTTTTTAACAGAACATATAAAAACTGAAAAAAAAGTAATAATTGAGGAAATAAAGATGGTAGAGGATAATCCTTCCGACAACATTATGAATTATTTCTATGAAACGGTTCTGGACGGGCATCCATTGAGCCTGCCGATTCTGGGCACTAAAAATTCGCTTAAGGGAATTAAAAAATCCACTATACTTGAATATTTCAGGGATAAGTTTAATATCGGAAGCATTGTCGTTTCAGCTGCGGGTAACATAATGCATAAAGACTTAATAGATATAATTAAGAAAAATACCAGTGAAACGAAAAGTAGAGAGCATATGCAGTATTTTACCGGGCGGGAACCTCCGGATAATGGAAGTGCAAGGGAGGTATATAGCGGTAAAACCAGTTCGGTTTATATGTGTTTTGGGGGCTTAGGCTGCAGACGGGATAGTAAGGATAAGTATCCAATTTCACTTTTTACAAATCTACTTGGCGGAAGTATGAGCAGTAGATTATTCCAGCAAATAAGGGAAGAAGAAGGCCTGGCTTATTCAATTTTTAGCAGCAATGTTCAATATCTGGATACAGGGATTATAATTATATATTCAGCTTCTTCACCTAAAAATGTTGGTAGAATTTTGAAGCTGATTAAAGATGAAGTAGTTGATATAAAAAGACATAGAGTAAAGGAAGTAGAATTAGAAAGAGCCAAGGAAAATTTAAAAGGAAATATTGTACTGAGCGTAGAAGATATAAGTTCAAGAATGTTCAGGTTAGGCAAAGGCCTTTTATTTGATAAAAAGGTTTTGACTATTAACCAGATATTAAAGAAAATAGATAAGGTAAAACGAAATGATATAAATGATATAGTTGATAAATATTTCAATCTGGATAAGATGAGTTTAGTAGCACTGGGGAAAATAAATAAAGGCGGATTATTATGAAAAAAATAGTAATGTTCGGTATTTGTGGAAATATGGGAGCGTCTATTTCCAGAGAACTTATAAAAGAAGAGGCAGTAGAACTGGTTGGAGGTCTTGATATTAAAAATGCAGGTGCAGATATAGGCGAATTTTTAACTGGTAAAAAAACAGGACATAAAATTTTTAATTCCTATAATGAGATCAAAGAATTAGGTCCGGATATTATTATTGATTTTACTGACGCTGATGCAGCCTATAAAAACATTAACTGGGCTATTGACAATAATATAAATATAATAGTAGGAACTACCGGCCTGAGCAGTGAGGATTTGACCAGTATTAAAAATAAGGCTTTAAAGTCCGGCAGCAAGACGCTTATCGCTCCTAATTTTTCAATCGGGGCTGTGATTATGATTAAGATTTCGAGGATGATATCAAAATATTTTGATAATTGTGAAATAATTGAGATGCATCATGATAAAAAAAGAGATGCTCCTTCCGGAACCTCCATACTGACTGCGGATGAGATAAGCCTTGGCAGTATTTTTAACAAGTCAAGGCTAAAAGAGGGCGAGACTGAAAACATAGAAGGCTGCAGGGGAGGGCTTGCCGGCGGTATTCATATTCACAGCATAAGGCTGCCGGGACTGCTGGCGCATCAGAATGTTATTTTCGGGGCAAAAGGTCAGACTTTATCTATAAAACATGACAGTCTGGACAGGTCATCATTTTATCCCGGAGTCATTCTTGCCATAAAAAACCTGGATAAACTTTCTAATTATACTTTTGGATTGGATGAGCTGATAGACATTTAACTGCATTATTATTTGAGGAGGATTATATGATAGATATAGGTGAGATAATTACGGCAATGGTAACGCCATTTGATAAAAAATATAATCTTGATCTCGACTCTTGCGGTAAATTATTGAATTATTTGATTGATGAGCAGTCAAGTGATGGGATTTTGCTGTCAGGTTCCACAGGAGAATCTTCAACACTGGATGATGACGAGAAGATAAAATTATTTAAATTTGTAAAGGATAATTTCGGGGATAAAGTCAAAATTATTGCCGGTACCGGTTCTAATGATACCAGACATTCTATAGAATTATCAAAAGAAGCGGAGAAGATAGGAGTGGACTGCCTGCTCCTGGTTGCGCCTTATTATAACAGACCTTCCCAACGGGGTCTTTTTAAACATTTTGAAGCAATTGCCAGTGAGGTTAAGACTCCTATAATACTGTATAATGTTCCCTCAAGAACGTCATCCAATATTAGTTCAAAGACCTGTGTGGAACTTTCGAAAATCGACAATATTTGCGGAATTAAAGAAGCCGGCAGCGATATAAGGCAGATTTCGGAAATAATCAGGGATACCGGTGAAGATTTCCTTGTGTATAGCGGTAATGATGGCGATACACTGCCCATATTATCACTGGGAGGGTATGGTGTTATTAGCGTTGCCTCCCATATTATCGGTAATGAAATAAAGGAAATGATAACCAGTTTTAAAAGAGGAGATTTCAGGAAAGCAGCTAAACTTCACCGGGATTTGGTAGACATATTCTATGGGATTTTTATAACCACAAATCCGGTTCCTATAAAAGAGGCATTAAATTTAAAAGGTATTAATGTGGGCTCATGCAGGCTCCCATTATGTCCTATGGAAGATAAAGAACTAATCGCTTTCAAGGAGATTTTAAAAAGGCATAAGATAATTGATTGATCGGTTAGAGGTGAAATTTTGTAAATAATATGGCAAAAAAAACTAGTTTAAAATTGATACCTCTGGGTGGCCTGAGTGGCATTGGCAAGAATATGACGGTCTTTGAAAAAGATAATCAGATTATAATTGTTGACTGTGGAATAATGTTTCCTGATGATGATATGCCAGGGATTGATTTTATAATACCGGATTTTTCGTATGTTAAGAAAAATAAAAGTAAGATAAAGGCAATAATACTTACCCATGGACATGAAGATCATATAGGCGGTCTCCCGTTTTTATTTAAGGAAATTAATGTACCTGTATTTGCTACCCGACTTACAATAGGTTTGGCTAAATTAAAGTTCGATAATTCACATAATTTAATTCCCGTTGAATACAATGAGATTAATCCTGATGAACCGTTAGATATCGGGCCGTTTCATATAGATTTTTATAGGGTTAATCACAGTGTCCCGGATGGTGTGGGATTAATTATAAAAACAGATATCGGGGTAGTAGTCCACACAGGAGATTTTAAATTTGACCATGCCCCGATTGATAACAGAGTTACACAATTTTCAAAAATTGCCAAAGCTGGCCAGGAAGGCGTGCTGGCTCTTTTATGCGACAGTACCAATGCCGAAGAGGCAGGATTTACTCTTCCGGAAAAAGATGTGGGTAAAACACTTCTTGAGAAATTCGAAAAAGCCTCGAAAAGAATTATTGTTGCTACTTTTTCCTCTCACATACACAGGATACAGCAGGTACTGGATGTGGCCAATAAACTTGAAAAAAAAGTTGCCATTTCAGGTAAGTCAATATTAAAAACTATTAGAATTTCTACCGAACTTGGTTACCTAAAAATTCCTGAAGATACCATAGTTCCAATAACCAGAATTGATGAGTTTCCTATAAAAAAAATAGTAATACTTTCAACGGGCAGTCAGGGTGAGCCACTCTCAGCCCTGAACCGAATGGCTCTGGGAGAACATAAGAGAGTAAGCATTATGAAGGGAGACATGGTAATAATCTCAGCTTCTCCAATTCCAGGAAACGAAAGGGCTATATCCAATACTATCAACAGGCTCATAAAGCAGGGAGCAGATGTTTTTTATGAATCTATTGCAGGCGTTCATGTGTCCGGTCACGCCGCGCGGGAAGAAATAAAAATTATGATAAATTTGGTAAATCCCAGGTATTTTATTCCTATTCATGGAGAGGATAAACATAAGGTCCAGAATGCGCAAATAGCAGAATCGATGGGAATGAATGAAAAAAATATTATTATAGCTGAAGACGGGGATATTATTAAGATGAATTTCAATTTTTGCAGGGTTTCAAATAACTTACATCCGCAGACTATTTATGTGGATGGTGTCGGAATGGGAAACATAGAAGATATGGTACTTAAAGACAGGAAAATATTATCAAGAAACGGAATTATATTTATAGTAATAGGGATAGACTATATTAAGAAAAAAATTTTGTGTGAACCTGATTTTACTTTGAAGGGCATAATATATATTAAAAATTTAAATGAAGTTTTAGATGAATCAAAGAAAATTATAAGAAATTCAATAAAAACTTGCTTTGGCAGTAACATGATAGACAAAAAAATGATTGAAAATTTTGTAAGTGACAGAATAGAAAAATTTATTTTTAAAAAAGCGGGAATAAGACCTATAATAATAACTAAGAGTATCAGCCCTGATGAACATTAATTAAAATTTAATTCCCCTAAAAATGGCTAGAAGAAATTATAATAGAAAAAAAATAATAAAATCCAGCAGCAGTTCGGGTTCTGCAGGTCCTGCAAATAGAAAAAAATATGTTAAAAGAAGAACCGAAGTCTATGGTGTTTTAATATTAATGGTTTCGGTGCTGCTGTTTATTAGCGTATATAATTTTTCAGCTACCGGTTTTATAAATACATCGGTAAATGATTTTTTATCTTTTACTTTTGGAGTCGGTAAGTTCCTGATTCCTTTTATGCTTCTAATATGGGGTTTTAGTTTTTTCCTGAGAAGAATTCGTCTTTTGCCTTCAAGTTTTGGATGGGGATTTTTTCTATTATTTTTCTCTATACTGGGAATTTTAAGCAATGACTTTAAATACACCAATATTTTTGACGAAGTCCTTATAAAAACCAGAGGCGGGATTATAGGAGCAGGGATTTTTTATGGGTTATATAAGCTTTTTAGCAGTGCCGGAGCTGTGGTAGTGCTTGGAGTCTTACTGGTTATATCGATATTAATTATTACAAAAATATCCCTTATAGATATTGGTAAAAAAATAATACATTTATTTAGAAAGATAAATTTAAAGTCTGTGGTTGATTTATTTAAAAGAAGAAGTGCAGAAGGTGAATATGCGGCATTGAAAAAACCTGCAGCGAATGGAAATAAAATATACAATAATGAGGAGAAAGCCGGCTTTAAGAAGATTGAAGTTATTGATAACACCAATAGGGTGTTTAAGGAAAAAATGGAGATACCGGACGAATTTATGAGAAAAATCAGCACAAATGAGGCTGACAGCAATCAATTAAAAATACCAATAGTAAAAAGCAGTGAGCCGGAGAATAATTATAGAATACCTCCTATTAATTTGCTAAAGAAATCACAAAATCTGCCGTCCAAATTATATAAGCAGGGTGTAAAGGAAAGAGTATATATCTTAAACAAGCTGTTCAGTGACTTTAATTTAGATGCCAGAATAGACAGGGTAGTTGGCGGCCCTACAGTAACCCTTTATGAGTTGAAGCTTTCACCGGGAGTGAAAGTACAAAGGCTGCTTAGCCTGGAAGATGATTTTTGTGTTGCTCTGGGTTCACCGGATTTGCGGATTCTTACTCCTGTACCCGGGAGATCTGCTATTGGCATTGAAGTACCAAATAGTGTTAGAAGCATAGTTACTTTAGGTGATATTTATTCAGATGATGATAAAAATCTAACTGATAAATTATTAAATGTCCCGCTTGGTAAAAACCTCTCGGGTAATATTGTCTATATGGATATAATCAGAATGCCGCATATCCTTATTGCAGGTGCTACTAATTCGGGTAAAAGCTCATGTCTTAACAGTATTATCATTTCTTTTCTGATGAAGGTAAAACCAAGTGAGGTTAGATTTATTATGATTGACCCAAAGATGGTAGAGCTCAGCATTTATAACGGAATACCCCATCTTTTATCACCGGTGGTAATCAATCCAAAGAAAGCTGCTTCAGCTCTTTCATGGATAGTAGAAGAGATGGAGACGAGGTTCAAAATACTGGTTGGAAGAAATTTTAAATCCCTGGAAATGTATAATTTTGAGGCGAAGAGAAATGAGAATGAAGATGAGAATTTCAAACCCTTACCATACATACTTGTCTTTATCGATGAACTGGCTGATCTAATGATGTTATCTGCTTCAGAAGTAGAGGATAGTATCTGCAGGATCGCACAAATGGGTAGAGCGGTTGGTATCCATCTAATAATATCCACTCAGAGACCTTCGGTTAACATAATAACCGGACTAATCAAAGCAAATATACCTTCAAGGATAGCATTTATGGTTACATCGAATGTTGATTCCAGGGTTATCCTGGACTGCGCCGGAGCAGATAAATTAGTCGGAAAAGGAGATATGCTATATTTACCTTACTATTCCAATAGACCGGAAAGAATTCAGGGAGCTTTTGTAACTTCAAACGAAATAGAGATGGTCACAGGATATATAAGGAATATCGGTAGTCCTGAGTATAGCCTGGAAATTTCGAAAAGAATAAGTGATGAAGAAAGGAATACGCAAGATGAAGATGACCTGTTCTATGAAGCTTTAAGGGTAGTTGTTGATTTCGGACATGCATCGGCTTCTTTGCTACAGAGAAGATTAAAGATAGGTTACTCAAGAGCTGCAAGAATTATTGATCAAATGGAAGATAGAGAGCTGGTCAGCGGCTATGACGGCAGCAAGCCCAGGGAAGTGTTAATCTCAAGGGAAGATTTAGTCAAGATGCTGGAAGAAAAAGAAAATTAGAAATCTTTAAAAACTTTAAGATATGGACTGCTCAATAATAAGTATAGGAACTGAACTAAATCTAGGATTAATACTGAATAAAAATTCCAGGTATATAGCGGAAAGAATTACAGAACTCGGTATAGAATGCAGATATATGTTTACTGTCAGTGATAATTCAAATGATATATGCAGTGTTTTAAAACAAAGTTTAAGATACAGTGATTTAATAATAATAAGCGGGGGATTGGGCCCTACCGATGACGATGTTACCAGATATGCAGTTGCTTCGGCTTTGAATTTAAAGCTCGTGAGAGACAGGAATCTTGATAGTTCCAGTTTGAGATTTATTAGAAAGTTAAAGAGTAAGAAAATTACTGAAAGATTACTGCGCCAGTCTTATATCCCCGAAAATTCTTTTCCAATTAAACCAAAATTGGGAAGCGCTTCAGGATTCAGAGTAGAATTAGACAGTAAGAAAATCATATTTTGTATTCCGGGAGTTCCAAAAGAGATGATTAGTATGTTTGAAAAAGACGTTGTACCTTTCCTAAAAGATGGGATGTTAAGAAAAGATTTAAGAAGTAATAGGTTTAAAATAAAGAAATCTATACTGCTTACTACCGATATCAGTGAATCAGAGATAGAAGAAAAAATTAAAGAGATTGTAAGTGAAGCAAAAGAGATTAATGTCCAGATAGGAATTACTGCCGATCCAGGTTTGATAAAAATAATACTGGTGACAAAATCATCGGACAGTATGAAAGCTGAAAAGAATTTGAAAATAATTGAAGATAAGATTTCAAGTAAACTGGGAAATTATTTCTATGGAAAGGATGATAATTTAATTTCTGATAATCTAAAAGAAGTTATAGCAAAAATTGGAGGAGGTCTAACCATAAGTACAGCCGAATCAATAACCGGCGGTCTTATAAGCAGTATTATTACTGACACACCGGGAAGTTCAAAGTTTTTCCTGGGAGGTATAGTGTCCTATTCTGATTACTCAAAAATTAAATTACTTGATATAGATGAAAATATTCTAAAAAAATACGGGACTGTAAGCAGGGAAGTATGTTTGAATATGGCAAGAAAGGTAAGAGAGGTATTTGACTCTGATTATTCGTTAAGCGTAACCGGTTATGCAGGACCGGAAACGGAAAATGAAAAAGTGGGTCTTGTATACTGCTGCATACTGGGTCCTGACGGATATGAGAAAATATTTAAAAAAAATTTTCCGGGTAATAGATGTGAGGTCAAATTCAGGACTGCACAGTTTATATTAAATGAACTGAGGGCGGCAATAAACGAAAAAACATTTACAGGAAGACGGGCATGCTCGACAATAACAAAAATAAAAATGAAAAAAGATTATTCATAGCTATAGATATTCCGGAATTAATAAAGGATAATATATATAATTTTGCAGGAGCTTTACTGGCAGAAGACAGGCATATAAAAGTAGTGCATACCCAGAATATTCATATAACTTTAAAATTTTTGGGTAATATAAATATAAGTGAAATAGAAAAAATAAAAAAGGCTTTAAAGGAAACAGCTGATACATTTGAAAATTTTAAATATGAAATTAATGGAAGGATAAATGCATTTCCTAATCCATGTAATGCCAGAGTTGTTTTTTTAGAGATAGGCAGCGGAGGAAAAGAGATATCTGAAATTTATAACCGGTTGGAAGATAATCTCAACAGGATTAAGATAAGAAAAGAAAAAAGGGATTTTTCCCCCCATATTACAATTGCCAGAATAAAGAATAAAAAGAACATAGAAAAGTTAATAAATAACCATAAAATGAGCCCAACGGGCTTACTGGATTGCCCGGGTATTACATTATTTGAAAGCCGGTTAAAACCACACGGAGCTGAATATATTATTCTTGGTAGCTATGGTCTAAAATAAGGGAATATTTTATTAAATATAATTTTATTGTTTAAAAATATTTTCGATATGTTAAAATAGGCTTATATGCGATTGCACATAAAATACTATTTGTTTATTTTATATCATTTTTAAATGAGTGTTGTTTATTGGAGGTTTTAATATGGTTAATATGGATAGAGAGAAAATTATTGAAAATACAGTATCTCAGATTGAGAGGCAGTATGGTGGCGGCGCCATAATGAGATTGGGAGAAAAAAGCTCGCTGGCAGATATAGGCTACATATCTACCAATTCTTTAGAACTGGATATTGCATTAGGGATAGGAGGGATCCCCAGAGGGAGAGTTACTGAAATCTTTGGACCGGAAGCTTCCGGAAAAACAACCCTTGCCCTGCATATTATTGCAAATGCTCAAAAAGAGGGAGGAATAGCAGCTTTTATAGATGCGGAGCATGCATTAGATCCCGGTTATGCAGGGAACGTGGGTGTTAATATTGAAGAGCTTCTATTATCACAACCGGATAATGGGGAGCAGGCTCTTGAAATATGTGAAATTCTATTAAAAAGCGGGGCTCTGGATGTAATAGTGATTGACTCGGTTGCTGCCCTGGTGCCAAAAGCAGAATTAGAGGGTGAGATAGGAGATACTCATATAGGGCTTCAGGCGAGATTAATGTCACAGGCTTTGAGGAAAATAACCGGGGTTGTAAGCAGAACTAAAACTTCAGTAGTTTTTATTAACCAGCTTAGAGAAAAAATAGGAGTTATGTTCGGCAACCCGGAAGTAACACCGGGAGGTAGGGCTCTGAAGTTTTATTCATCAGTAAGAATAGATATTAGAAGAATTGACAGTATTAAGAATGGAACAGAGGCTATTGGCAACAGAGTTCGGGCAAAAGTGGTAAAAAATAAGGTAGCGCCTCCGTTTAAAAGTGCTGAATTTGATATAATGTACGGAAGAGGGATATCCAAGGAAGGAAGTATACTGGATGTAGGTGCTGAACTGGGAATTTTAGAGAAAAGCGGATCATGGTACTCATATAAAGATGAACGAATTGGGCAGGGTAGAGAAAATGCGAAAATGTTTTTGGTTCAAAATATCAAGGTAATGGACGAGATTGAAGAAAAGGTTAAAAGTATGCTCAATATAAGTACCGGTAAAAAAGATAAGAAAGATATTGCAAAAGAAAAGAGTTAGAAGGTGACATTTTACCTGAACAGGATAAGAGTGACAATATCACCGGTGAGCAACAAAAAGCAATTCTTGCTATTGACTTATACCGTCTTAATGTTATAATCTACTACGCTAATTAAGTGTTACACTGGTAGTTTCATTCAATTGAAAACTTCTTTCTAAATTTTTATTGACAATTAGAATTCAGTGTGATATTTTTCTGCAGGTTATTTTCATGTTCTTTGAAAACTAAATAGTGTAAGTTTCTTTGAGCAAAATTATTAGAAATAATTATATTTTTTGAGAGTTTGATCCTGGCTCAGGACTAACGCTAACGGTGTGCTTAATGCATGCAAGTCGAACGGGCAATGCGAGAGTGGCAACACTCCTGCAAAGCCAGTGGCAAACGGGTGAGTAACGCGTAGGTAATTTGCCTTGGAGATTAGGATAACCTTTCGAAAGGAAGGCTAATACTAAATATTTTATATTTTTCGCATGATTAATATAACAAAGGTAGCCGCAAGGCCTCCGCTCTAAGATGAGCCTGCGTCCTATTAGCTTGTTGGTAAGATAATGGCTTACCAAGGCAATGATGGGTAGCCGGCCTGAGAGGGTGTTCGGCCACACTGGGACTGAGATACGGCCCAGACTCCTACGGGAGGCAGCAGCAGGGAATATTGCGCAATGGGCGAAAGCCTGACGCAGCGACACCGTGTGAAGGATGAAGGTCTTCGGATCGTAAACTTCTGTCAATTGGGGACGAAGGTAATAAGGTTAATAGCCTTTATTATTGACGGTACCCAATAAGGAAGTCTCGGCTAACCCCGTGCCAGCAGCCGCGGTAAGACGGGGGAGGCAAGCGTTGTCCGGAATTATTGGGCGTAAAGAGCGCGTAGGCGGTTTTTCAAGTCGTATGTGAAAACTTCAGGCTTAACCTGATGATTGCATATGAAACTGGATAACTTGAGTACAGCAGAGGAAAGTGGAATTCCTGGTGTAGCGGTGAAATGTGCAGATATCAGGAAGAACACCAGTGGCGAAGGCGGCTTTCTGGGCTGTTACTGACGCTGAGGCGCGAAAGCTAGGGGAGCAAACAGGATTAGATACCCTGGTAGTCCTAGCTGTAAACGATGGACACTAGGTGTGGGAAGTTATCGACGCTTTCTGTGCCGAAGCTAACGCATTAAGTGTCCCGCCTGGGGAGTACGGCCGCAAGGCTAAAACTCAAAGGAATTGACGGGGGCCCGCACAAGCGGCGGAGCATGTGGCTTAATTCGACGCAACGCGAAGAACCTTACCAAGGCTTGACATCATATTGACGGTTGTAAAAATACAACTTCTCTTCGGAGCAATATGACAGGTGGTGCATGGCTGTCGTCAGCTCGTGTCGTGAGATGTTGGGTTAAGTCCCGCAACGAGCGCAACCCTTTTTCCATGTTGCTAACAGTTCGGCTGAGCACTCTTGGAATACTGCCGGTGTAAAACTGGAGGAAGGTAGGGATGACGTCAAGTCCTCATGCCCTTTATGTCTTGGGCTGCACACGTGCTACAATGGCCTATACAAAGAGCTGCGATACCGCGAGGTGGAGCCAATCTCTTAAAATAGGTCTAAGTCCGGATTGAAGGCTGAAATTCGCCTTTATGAAGTAGGAGTCGCTAGTAATCGTGGATCAGAACGCCACGGTGAATACGTTCCCGGGCCTTGTACACACCGCCCGTCACACCACGAAAGTCGGAAACACCCGAAGCCAGCGTACTAACCGGCAACGGAGGAAACTGTCTAAGGTGGAGCCGGTGATTGGGGTGAAGTCGTAACAAGGTAGCCGTACCGGAAGGTGCGGCTGGATCACCTCCTTTCTAGGGAGTTAAACTGGTGTTTTCTAGGATAACATCCCGGAAAAATTAATGTCGGTCTTACACTATTTAGTTCTGAGAGAATATGGGTAACCATAAGCTCTGTTGTTCTTTGAAAACTTCATAGCGATGTCATAGATCATTTTAAGTTAATAAGGGCATATGGTGGATGCCTTGGCGATAAAAGGCGAAGAAGGACGTGGTAGGCTGCGATAAG
>Ga0299912_10002997_pt1 | contig 13859 bp, 11 predicted proteins | sample RVTome_2_FD_207667 | JGI IMG/M metagenome (GOLD analysis project Ga0299912, IMG submission 207667) | Soil microbial communities from uranium-contaminated site in the Upper Colorado River Basin, Wyoming, United States - RVT95D214 (version 2) ...
GATTTTTCCGAGAGCCCCCACAGCGTAAACCAGGCCGGTCTGCCATTTGCCCGAACTCAAAAAATCAATCAGCGGCTTTATCGCCGGTTCACCAATCATCACTAATGAATTCATGGCGCAATAGCGGACCCCATAGTAAGGATGATTCAGCGAACTTACCAGCTTTTGCGGCTCGATTCCATTTATTATCTTGCCACAGGCCACCGCGGCGGATGTGACCACCAGCTCATCGGTATCGTCAAGGCCGGCCGTCGCCGTCGAGGCCCCGGCCTGGACGCCGATTTGCCCAAGCGCTGTCATTATGCCTGATCGCGTGCGCCAATCTTCGTGTTGGCTACCTGCTATCAGCGGCCCGACCGCTTTCGGACTGCCGATCTCCCCCAAACAGCGGATCGCCAGCCGCCGCACGAAATCGTCGTTGCTTTTAATGCGAACGTTCAGCGAATCGACCGCTATTTCACCAATACCTTTGAAAATATCCGAAACCGTGAGCATTTCGCGGGCATCGTGCGTTTTGAGCTTGGTGAGCATCTGCGGAATTGCTCTTGCCCCCAAATCGATCAAGGCCTGCTTGCTCGGTTCTACCAGATCACGGTATTTAACTTCACCCGATGACGCCCGGATAAACAGCGAATCAACCATTCGGGCGTCGGTTTTTGAATCCTGCGCAATGGCCGTTTTGGGCCATGTTGAAAATAGCAGACATACCGCGATAATCAATATCAATAATCTCGACCTTTGCCTAAAGTCTAATGCTAAATTACTCATCGATACCTGCCCCCCACTCGGAATAGTCCCACCAGGTCGAATCCCGACCGGGGCCGCCGGCATACGAATCCTTTTCGCCGCCGATATCGAGAAAAACCCCGATCGAACCATAATCCCGGCGAGGATTGCCGTAGCCCTGAGTATTAAGAGCGCTTTTAACTAAATATGAATCGAGCCCGCCCAGATCCGCAATTATGCCGATCCCGTTGGCGGAACCGGCGCCTTGCGATAAATCATGCGCCATATAGTTATCATTACCCGAAGCATCATACAAAATCGCGGCTGCCCGGTCATGTCCGCACCCCTGCGAAACGCCCTTGGCAAGGTAGAAATCATCGCCGCCTGCATCGTAAAGGCAACCGAGCGTCATATGCGTGGCCGAACCCTGGGCATATTGGAATGAAAGATACTTATCGTTGCCGCCGCCATCGGCAAGCACGCCCAAGCTCCACCAATAGGAACACCCCTGACCGAATATATCCGATTCGTAAGTGTCGTTGCCCGCTTTATCCGCCAGCAAACCGATGCCGCCCGACATATAGGGCCTGATGCCGTAGCCGAATCCCTGCGAAAGCGATATATAGTGGTCCTCGTAGCGCAGAATATCTTTATATTTGCCGCCCGCGAAATAATGATCATTCCCTTGCGCATCAAACAACATCCCCAGGCCTCTGACGAAACCAAAACCCTGCGCAAAAAGCGCGGCATTATAGAAATCATCGCCGGCGTCATCACGCAATATGCCATAGCCGAAACAGCCGGCGCCCATTGTGAACGTGTCGCCCTCGTAGCGATCATTGCCCTTTTTATCCCAGAGCACGCCGGCGCCGAATAAGCCGGCACCTAATGACCACGAACCGGCCTGGTATACATCATCGCCGGCAAAATCGATAAGCAGGCTGGCCCCCATGGCATAGGGATTGATTCTATTCTTTGGCAATCTGTACAGATCGTTACCGCCGTAATCGAGAACGAAAGTGAAATTAGCCGTGCCCTGCTTTGTGATATCGTAGATATCATCACCGCCGTAATCGATCACGATAAACAGGTCGCCGGCATATTCCTGCGCCGACGAATCGCCTACACAAACCTTGCCATAGGGTGTGTCAAATTCATGATAGCGGGCTTTGAAACCGCCGGCCATTTCGTCATTTATCATGACATTATCGAAGACATCGAGCAGCGCTTGCCCCATCAGGCCAAATAGCTCCGGCGATACTCCGGCTGTCATCTCAGCCAACCTGGCCGACCATTTTTCTTCATAATTCTGGATCGAATCCATCTCATCGACGCTGCGGAATTCATCGGCGGCGTCCTCCTCGAGCAACAGCGTAAAGCCATAAACCAACGAATCGAGAAATGCGTCGTTTTCCTTATTATAGAGCTCGTAAGCTTTCTGGTTTTTCACACCGGCTAAGAAATAGGCGATGCGGTAAAGCGTGATCTCATCAAAGCGATCAGTGCGCGAATAACGGCCGACGATATCGCGAGGATTCCCCTCCAGCCAGAATTTACGCAGCGAATAATTCACCAGCTTTGAATATTCGGGCAATGAATCCTGAAGCAATCCTGCTGCCAGGTTCAGCATGCGCAGCGGAGCATGCATCAGGCTATCGATCGCCGGAAATCGGTAGTCGTCTTTTTCGAGGTAATCATCGCGCAGGGCCAGGTCGGCCTGAGTCATCTTTATTGCTTTGAGCGCGTCGTTGAGGCTGGAGTGAAAAGCCGCCTGGTTTGCCGGCTGAAATGATTGGCCGGTCGCGATTGCCGCCCATAAAAAAACGCCGAATATTGCGCCAATCGACTTCATGCTCTTATTCCCGTGCATGGCAGACGTCCCCGTCTGCCATGAAAAACCGGTGCCCGGGAAAGTGCGCCAGCCACATCCATTCGTGAATACCACACTTGCGGTGTCGGGTCAGGCGACCCGACACCACGACAAATAAAAAAACGCCGAATACTGCGCCAATCGACCTCATGGGCCCATTGTAAATTAATTCCAGCAGCCTGTCAATAAATTAGTTGCTAATTTGTGCAGTAGTGGCGGGACTTCATAAAAAATCACTTGATCTACTTTATTTTACAGATATAATTAACTAACACGCCGCTACAAAGGCCAAAGGTTGATAACATGGATTTCGAAGAAATACAGAAAATAATGAACAGCGAGGAATTTTTTTATTTCGTGAATAATGAGTTCGAAAGGACCGCCATCCATGCATCAGTCGAAGAGCTTGCGCAATTTGCTTTTGGCAGCCCTGAAGAGGCAATAAATGAATTTATGAAAGAAAAATCATTATGAATGAAGAACTAACGGACCCGCGGGGCGATTTGGCGCACAATCTTCTTAAAGCCGGCTGCGAAACCCACTTAGCTAATTTAATAGCCGCTGAGGCAGGCGGCAGCCAAGCGATTGCAGATGCAGAATATTTAAAGGACCTCGGCCTGAACGGAGGTCTTTTTATACAATGTCTAAAATGCGTTCAAAAGTTTTATTTGCAGGAGATGGGCTTAAGCAACCCATTGGACGAAAGCGTCGGTCATTAATGAAGATCTCTATAATCAAATCCCCTTGGCAAAATATATTCATAGATCTTTTAAAAAGTGCCAACCAGAAAATATTACTGACAAGTCCATTTATCAAAAACCAGACTGCCAAGATAATCGTCGAAAACTGCAGTAGAAATATCCCTGAGTTCAAAATAATCAATTCGTTTAAATTGTCATATTTTTATAAGGGAGCATCAGATCTGAGCGCTCTAAAAACTTTAATTGATATTGGCGCAAATATCAAAAGCGTTCATAACCTTCATGCCAAACTCTTTATTATAGACAACTCCGCTATTATTACATCTGCTAATCTTACGCCAGGGGGCTTGAGAAATAATTGGGAGTATGGAATAAAAATAGAAAGCGAAATTTTAAATGAAATCGAAAAAGATTTTTCGCTCCTATTTGACGATCAGGATAACCCTGAAATTAATAAGGATATAATTAATAAAGCCTCGGATATCCTGAATTGCATCCCGGTGGAAAAAAGACCGGCAATATCGATAAGAGACGATATGTTATTTGAAGATGTTATAAATGACCATAACATTGAAGAAAAATATGATGGGGGTACGGATACTATACTGAACAACCTAACTTTATGGAAAAAAGATGTATTTGAATGTTTGCTAAAAATCAGGCAGGATATTTTTACATTGGAAGAAGTTTACGAATTTAGGAAAGCACTCCGGAGTCTTCACCCTGACAACAGGAATATTGAGGCTAAAATAAGACAGCAACTGCAATATCTCAGGAATTTGGGGCTAGTGGAATTCGTGAAGCCCGGCATTTATAAAAAACTCTGGCGATAAAGAGTATAGGAATATGGATATAAATGAATATTATGGAATCCCACTAGAATCATGGGCAGCCGCAATTGCCTTAAGAATCAGTGATGAATGGGAAGGCAATGGTTTCGATAATAAGGAAGATGTTGAGTTGCTGAGAAATTGTCTTGAGAGAGCTCTTTTAAACAGCCCTCAAATATGCATTGAACTAATCGGAACTACGATTATCGAGGAAACTTATTTCGATCCATTGAACTAATACAACCCGTACTTCGCAATCCTATCCCGCAGCGTGTTGCGGGAAATCCCTAAGAGCTCCGAGGCCTTGACCTGGTTGGAGGCGGTATATTTCAGGGCCGCTGATATCATCGCTTTCTCTAAAGCCGAATTGAGATGCTGGTAAATATGGTCCGAGGAGATACTGACGATCTTTTCGAAATTGCCACTTATCAGTTCGGTGAACATCTTGCAGTAATCATCCTCGACATGAGACAGGTCCAGTTCGACTTTTTCTTTTTCGCCGGAGAGCACCGGGAAGTGCTCCGGCAGCAGCATCTCCCCTTTCGACATGACGACCGCCGAATGGATGTTGTTCTCCAATTCGCGGACGTTGCCCGGCCAGGGGTAGCGCATCAGGCCGTTTAAGGCCTCTTTGGATATATTGAGGTCGGTTCGCCCGCTCTGAGACGCATACGTTCGAATGAAATGCTCTATCAATAGCGGAATATCGGCACGCCGTTCGCGCAACGGCGGCAGGAATATCGAAACGACTTTTAGCCTATAATAAAGATCAACTCTGAATTGATCTTCCTTGATAAGATTGACCAGCGATTTATTGGTGGCGGCGATTATCCGCACATCGACCTTGATCGTCGAATTGCCACCCACCCGCTCGAACTCTTGCTGCTGCAACACGCGCAGCACTTTGCTCTGGGTCATCAGCGACATGTCGGCAATCTCATCGAGGAAAATGGTGCCGGCATTGCATTGTTCGAATTTGCCCAGTTTTCGGGTGTAGGCGCCGGTGAATGATCCCTTTTCATGGCCAAATAACTCAGATTCTAAGAGCGTCTCCGGCAGGGCGGCGCAATTTACCGATAAGAAGGGCTTATCGTTCCTTAGCGAATTGGCATAGATCGACCGCGCGACCAGCTCCTTGCCCGTGCCTGATTCGCCAAGGATCAATACCGAGGCGTCGGTGGCGGCGACCTGGCCGATAATTTTGGCGATCTCCACCATCTCCGGCGTTTTGCCGATAATCGCCCCCTCGATAGCTTTGGGTGCCACGCTGAATGTAGCCAGCCCGCGCGTCGGCGGTGTCTTTTTGACCAGGCGATTGACGATCCCCATCAGCCGATCGACATTGAACGGCTTGGTGATAAATTCATGCGCCCCCAATTTCATCGCCTCGATTGCCGCGTCGGTGGAGACGTATCCGGTCATCATAAGTACCGGCAGGCTTCCCATCTGCTTTTTAATTTGCTTGAGCACGTCCATGCCTGAAAAATCAGGCAGGTTTACATCGAGCATAACCAGGTCGAAATTACGCAAATTAACGGCACTGAGGGCTTCCTCACCCGTCCGGGCGACCTCGAGCACATAATCAAAATCGGCAAAACATTCCTGCAGGGTCTCGATAATGCTCCGGTCATCATCGACCAGCAGGATTCTGGCTGCCGCGGTTTTTATTTTGGTTGTCGACTCGGTCAACATTGTCTGGTGGACACCTGCCGTTCAGAAGTGGACATCGCCGACCCGAGCAATGAGATAAAGCGAAAGCATCGGGCCGAACATACTTTCACAATTTCCTTATCGGCAGATTCTATTACGTTTGAAGCGGCAAACTATAGATTGAGCGGCTCAAATAGGCTAACTGCTGTAATAATGAGGATGGGTTGACCGGCTGCTCAGCTTTTTGCAGCCATCGATTTGAAATGTTTCGCGGCTGCCTGCACCAGGGTTTTTAATTCGAGGTGCCGATGGAGCTTCGGCTTTACCGAATCGGCGAAATAGCGGCCATATTTTTTGCCGCTCAAACGCGAATCGAGCACGACGACACAGCCGCTATCGGTATTTTTTCTGATAAGCCTCCCGAACCCCTGGCGGAATTTAATCACCGCTTCCGGCAGGGAAAATTCGAGGAAAGGATTGCCGCCATCGTCCTTTATTTTATCGAGATTGGCTTTGATCCAGGGCCTATCTGGCACAGAAAACGGCAGCTTGGCGATTACGAGTAGCTCCAGCTCCTGCCCCGGCAGATCGACCCCTTCCCAGAAACTATCGGTGCCAAATATTATGCCCTTTGGCGAGCGACGAAAACGAGAGAGCAGCTGGAACGGGCTCATATTGCTATCCTGGACAAAAAGGTCGAATCCGCTTTCGATCAACTTCCCCCCGATATTATTGACTACCCCGGCAATATTCTTATATGAAGTGAACAGCACCATCCCTCGCACCGAAATCGTCCTGAAAAGTTCGTAAATCGCCTCCGCCCCCTGGCTTTCGAATTCGGCTGCGTTGGGTTCCGGCATGTACCCTGCCTCAAAAAATCCCACCCTTTTCTCTAAATCAAACGGGCTATCCAGAGCCAGATGGCAGGTCCTCTCGGACGCGCCAAGATCCAGTCCGAGTCGTTTTCTATAATACGAAAAATCGCCGGCAACCGACAGAGTCGCCGAACAAAATATGATCGTCTTCAAACTCTCATACAGCTTCTCATCCAGGATTTTCCCCACTTCCAGCGGGGCGCTGACCAGGCCGGCCTCCCGTTTCTGCCCGATCTCAATCCAATAGACATAGTTGGTGTCATCCGGATAGACAAGAAATTCAAAAGCCTGTCGCAGTTCATGCAGGTCCTGGGCCAGGGCCCGGGCGCGAACTGACAGTTCGTTATGGTCTTTAAAATCGTCACAGAGTTCAAGCTCGATGGCAAAATCCAGCAATATCGATTCATATTCAACCAGGATGGCCAAACATTCGTCAGCCAGTTCCGCCGGCACGAATTGCCGTAAATCGTGATAGCGGATTTCCCTGGATTCCCCGCCATTGGCATGTTGTTTCAACGTCTCGCTCGATAGGCGGTCGAAGAACGTTGATATTTTGTCCCGAGCCATGAGTAGTTTTCTTTGCAGCTCATTTATTTTGCCGATGATTTTTTTCTCGGCCGCGATGCCGGCCATGGCCACCTTTGCTTTGACCAGGGCGAGGAACCCCGATTCGACCGGCCTGATCATGAATAACTGGTTGAAAAATATGCGGAGCTTGCCGTGGTTTAATTGCGGCCCGAGGTATGCCGCCGCGACCCGTTCCAGATTCTGCGCCTCATCGGCAATCAAATGTCCCGACGACCTGATCAGATCTCCGCTGGCAGCGAAATCCGCGAAAAGCAGGTAATGATTGATAATTCGCAGATGTGCGGTGGCCGCTTCGTTTCTGACTCGAAATAAGAAGCAGCGATTGTAAAAGCGGCAGGCTCGTCCCAGGCAAAAATTCCCCTCGCAGGAAATCCTCGACCACAGGTACCTCTGCCGCGATGGATTAAACCGGCCGCATTCGGCTATATCGCCGGTCCTGGTAGTTTCTACCCAGTTCACCAGCGGCAAAAGCGCATTGCGCTCCTCGGCCCCAAACGAATTGATGGCCTCGTTAATAAGTTCATAATATTTGAACAAACACACATAATTGGCCCTGCCTTTCAGCAATACTGCTTTGAAATCAAAGTCAAGCGCCTTTTTCACGAGCGGGATATCTTTGTTGAACAACTGGTCCTGGAGATTTTTCGTTTGAGTCGATATCGTGACTGGCTCGCCATTCGCCTCCGCCCATTTTACGGCGGGGATGAGATATGCCAGCGATTTGCCGACCCCGGTCGGCGCTTCGGCCAGCAACGCTTCCGATTGGTTAAACGCTCTGGCCACCTCGAGAGCCATCGCCAGCTGCTGGGGGCGATCCTCGAAATCGCTGAAAGCCTTCGGCAGGTCGCCGGCAAAAATCGATTTAATCTGTTCGACATCGATTTTCTCATAATCTTCATTTGGCCTAATAGAAGTCTCCCCCGTGACGTTGTCGCCGTAATCATGGGCATATGCAGGTGCATCCGGCAAAAGCGATTTATCGAAGCCCATCAAAGACTGCAAAACCGCGCTCCGGCTGCCGCCGCCAAACAGCAGCCCCGCCGCGAAATTCCTGACCTTTTCCGGGCAAGCTGCCAACGCGGACAGCTCTCGCAAATAAAGCTCTCCCGTCGCTTGCGCATCAGCATGGGCCCGGTGAGCCACGTCCCGCTTGATGCCGATGAATTCGACCAGATGCGCCAAGCTATATTTGCCTAGGCCGGGCCACACCAATGCGGCCAGCGCGGCCGTATCAAGCAATAACTCATTGGCGGCGACCATGAGCTTAATCGAAAAATGGCGTTTCAAAAACGAAAGGTCAAAACCTACATTATGCCCGACCAGCAGCGGAAAATCGCCCAAGAATTTTTCGAAATCAGGCATCACTTCATCGATAGAGTACGCTGATTCCACAAGCGCGTCATCGATGCCGGTAAGTTTGATTATATCTGAGGGAATGCTGAATGCGGGATTGACCAGCGATGAAAAATCGGCGATCGGTTGGCCGCCCTGATATTTTTTGCCGCCGATCTCGATAATCCTATCGACGCCCGGATCGAGGCCGGTGGTCTCGATATCGATGGCTATAAAAGTATCGAGTTGGAGCTTCAGGATCCCCTCCCTAAGTCCGAGCGCCGTAAATCGTCATAATTTTTTGAGCCAATTGCTGAGCCGCTTTTTCAAGCGCCGTGCTCGCCAATTCTTCGAGGATGCGGTTCACTCGGCCGGGTGCTATGGCCTCAGCCGTTTCGGAGGTAGCTTCGATATGAAAATCCCGGATGTCCGATAATTTGAAATCTATCGCGGATAGGTTCAGCCCGATATTAACCTTGATATTATAATATTCCTTTCGCTCGACGTTATTATGAGCTTCGATATATGGAATAAATTCGATTTCGACCGTGAGGTCTTTCAAATTCAGCACCCCTCGCAAATGGAGTGATTTTATATAGGTATCGGTGGGCCGCTGGCCCAAAAGACGCGTTCTGCTGAATACGGAATTCGAGGATTGAGTGATCGCCTTGACCACGCCGCGGCCGATTTGCAGATCCTTATGTTCGCAGCATGGCCCGGCCTCGGAGGCATGATAAACCAGGTTCAGATTTTCCGCAGGGATATAAATTCCCAGCGAATCGTAAATCTTGCTGGAGGCCATTTCCGGCCATGTGAACTCAGGCCTGGGGACTATGACTCGACTGCAGCCAGCGATAATAATCGGCAGCAGGAAGAGCCAACGCCACGTAAATTTCATACAGATTGATATTAAATTTAGCCAGCTCAGTCAAATATAAAAAGGTTTGCAGTTGAAAATCATCAGTCACCGTAAACACTGAAGCCGCATTTGTAATGCCGAACTTGATCCGGCATCCACGCTTTCTCGCGTCGCGAGGAATCCCTTCCTGCCGACGTCCTATCGGGGTGGGAAATCATTTCTGCACTTGCAGCAATAGCCAGAAATAGGTCGCCTCTGCCAACCTATGCCGCTCTCGCCTCTCTGCCGATCATCCGGCTATGCACCAGCGCCAGCGTGCGATAAATCATGTGGGCAAATTTCGAATAAGGCATATACCAGAGCAAGAAAAAGACCGTTACGAGATGGATAAAATAGCTGACATAAGCCAGCATCGGGATGCCCGAGAGACGGGTCAGCCAGGACAACATGCCGGTAAAACCCGCCAGGAAGATAATATAAAGGAATAAATAGTCGGTATATCCATTGGCCCCGACGTTATCCTTGTTGGCCCAGCGCCGAATGATCAGCATGCCGCCGCCGATCATCAGCCCCAGACCGCCCACCATTCCGATAAATTTGACGGGATTCGGCAGATCGACAGGTAGCGCAAAAAACGCTTCGAATTGCTGAAGTCCCAGAAGCTCCAGGTAATGAGGAATAAATACGAACACGAAAATGCAACCGGTCGTGATCATCGCGGCGACGAACCCTCCCAGCATCAATATATGACCCCAGGACCGCGACCGGTTGGCCTCGCATTTAAAAAAACTCGAATGCCAGAAAATATCTTTGAGCGTAACCCAGAGCGCACTAAAAAAGGAGTGCTCCCTCGGTCTATCCACCGGGCCAAGATTCCTCCAGAACCGGGCAAAGCCGATAGCCGCGAAAATGAAAATCATGATATTGCCGATGACAAAAAGGGCATCGACCGAACTATGAGGCAAGAACAGATCGAAATCAATCCTGCTTTCCTGCAAAAAAAGAAAGCGGCCATCAGGGCCGGTGGGCGCAAAGGCCAGGATACAGCCAAGCAATATTAAAACCGGGACGATTAAAAGTGCCGGTAGGGCTTTTGGATTAGATAATGCCTTCCCCATGAAGCCGGGGAATGAATAATGCTCATATATATAAGATCGAATTGCCGCCAGCACGTCGCCGGGTCGGGCGCCCCGCGGACAATTCACGGTGCAATCATTACATTGAAAACATAGCCAGATGTCGGCATCCCTGACCAGCTTATCCTTCTGCCCCCATTGGGCCAGCAACATCTCCTTGCGCGGAAATGGCCCATTCTCCGGCGCCAAATTACAGACTATCGAGCAGGTGGCGCACTGGTAACATTTTTTGAGTGTCGCGCCGCCAAGCCGTTTAACCTCAGCAATAAAGCTCAGATCCGGGTTTATAATCCGCGCATTTGCCATTGCCACTCCTTCACCAACCTCCGCTCTCAATCATTCCCCTTCTACCCCATATCTCTTCGGCAATTTTAGAGGATCGATTGATCGTTGTCAAGCGATTTTGTTAATTTTTTCACAAGGTCGCGCTCAATCGCGAACGGCCTTTCCGCAGTAATAAACCTCATAAATATGATGTGCCAGGCATCTATTACGGAAAAGACAAGACCACTTCGGCACGATTAGAAATCGTCTCCCAATTCGACTTTGACTATAATACCTGACACCGATTTCCGAATTTTGACATAAACTTTTATAAGGCAAACATGGCCCGAACAATACATTTAGTCCTAAATCCATTTTTCGGTAATTGGTGTAACAATTTATATATTAATAATTTACATGGTTATTATTCGTCAAAGCTGGCGAAATATTCGAATTTGTGAATTTTTTTACTTGACATAGCTTGTGAAAAAAGTTACTTTCTTGCCGATTGATTTAAATGGAATGGTGCTTGGTTTTTTAGGCTAAATTAACGACGAACAGGAACAGTGTATGGGTAAATCAAACCTCATCAAACCCCACGGAAGCGATTCATTAAAAATCTTACTGCTCGAAGGCAAAGAACGCCAGGAAGAGCTTAAGAAGGCTGAAAAGCTTCCTAAACTTATCATGTCGTCCCGCGAAACGGGCGACCTTATCATGCTCGGCATCGGTGGCTTTACCCCGCTGACAGGCTTTATGGGTCAGGCCGACTGGAAAGGTGTCTGCCAGGATATGAAAATGGCGAACGGCACCTTCTGGCCCATCCCCATCACTCTTTCACATGACGAAAAAATCGCTGCCGGCAAAGAATTCACTTTGATCTCAGGCGAGACCCAGGAGGTTATGGGCACAATCAAGGTAACCGAATCGTACCAGATCGATCGGGAATTCGAATGCAAAAGCGTTTTTGCGACGACTGACTCCGAGCACCCTGGCGTCAAGATGGTAATGAGCCAGAAACCCTGGAATATCGCCGGCCCGGTCAAGGTTGTTTCCGAAAGCTATTTCCCCAAGGAATTCCCGGACCTCTACATGCGTCCGGCGGAAAGCCGCAAGATCTTCGCGGAGCGTGGCTGGAAGACTATCGCCGCGTTGCAACTGCGAAATCCGATGCACCGCTCGCATGAATACCTGGCCAAGATAGCCGTTGAAGTAAGCGATGGCATCTTCATTCACCAGCTCGTCGGCAAACTCAAACCGGGCGATATTCCCGCGGACGTCCGGGTTAAATGTATCAACTCGCTGGTCGAAAATTATTTCGACAAAAACCGAGTGCTGACCGGCGGCTATCCTCTCGATATGCGCTACGCCGGGCCGCGCGAAGGTTTGTTGCATGCCCTCTTCCGCCAGAACTTCGGTTGCACTCACATGATCATTGGCCGCGATCATGCCGGTGTTAGCAACTATTACGGTCCGTTCGATGCCCAGGATATTTTCCATCAGCTCTGGGATGGCGCGTTAGAATGCAAAATGCTGCCGATAGACTGGACGTTCTGGTGCTTTAAATGCGGCGGCATGGCCTCGATGAAAACCTGCCCGCATGGTAAAGATGACCGCCTATTTTTAAGCGGGACCGCTCTGCGCAAGGCTCTATCCGAAAACGGCGAAGTGCCGCTTGAATTCAGCCGTCCGGAGGTGCTGGAAATTCTCAGAGAATACTATGCCGGCTTGAAAGACGAGGATAAAGTCGAAGTGAAGCTCCATGGCCATGCTACGGGAGACGCTGATACAAAAAGGAAAAAATAGCTTTTAAAATTAAGCCAGCGAAAATACATCACCTTAAGGAGGTAGGATGCCAAGTTTCGTGATCACGGAAAAGTGCGATGGGTGCAAAGCTCTGGACAAGACAGCTTGCCAGCACATTTGCCCCAACGACTTGATGGTGTTAAACAAGGACACCATGAAAGCTTATAATCAGGCGCCGGAAATGTGCTGGGAATGCTATAGCTGCGTCAAAATCTGCCCCACTCAGGCTATCGAAGTTCGCGGCTATGCCGACTTCGTCCCGCTGGGCGCCAGCGTCACTCCCCTGCGGAGCACCGACTCCATCATGTGGACCGTAAAATTCCGTAATGGCATGCTCAAGCGGTTCAAATTCCCGATCCGCACGACCCCTGAGGGTACCGCCGTGCCCGATGGCGGCTTTAAAACCGCAACCAACGATCTCAAGAGCCCCCTGCTGTTCACTGAACCGGAATCAACCAAATGCGGCGAGCTGCCCAAAGTAAAGTAAGAAAGGATAGGTGAGGATATGGCGAAATTCGAAACCGTAGAAGTCACCACCGACGTCCTGATTTGTGGTGGCGGCATGGCCGCCTGCGGCGCTGCAGTTGAAGCCGCATACTGGGCCAAGAAAAACAATCTGAAAGTCACTCTGGTTGATAAAGCCGCAATGGACCGTTCCGGCGCGGTTGCCATGGGCCTATCGGCGATTAACCAGTACGTGGACGTAAACAGTGGCAAGAACACCGTCAAAGATTATGTCGAATACGTAAGAAACGACCTCATGGGAATCACCCGCGAGGACCTCGTGGCCAATATCGCCCGGCACGTCGATTCCACGGTGCATCTTTTCGAAAAATGGGGCCTGCCCATCTGGAAAGATGCCGAGGGCAAATATGTGCACGAGGGTCGCTGGCAGTTGATGATTAACGGCGAATCATATAAGGTCGTTGTTGCCGAGGCCGCCAAGAACGCGCTCGGCATGGATAATATTTACGAGAGAGTCTTCATCACCGAACCGCTGGTCGAAAACGGCAAGTGTGTCGGGGCGGTCGGCTTCAGCGTCCGCGAAAACAAGTTTTACGTATTCAGAGCCAAGGCCGTGATCGCGGCGATGGGCGGCGCGGTGCACGTATTCAAGCCGCGTTCGGGCGGTGAAGGTCTCGGCCGGTCATGGTATCCCCCGTTCAATTCCGGCGCCAGCGCCTATTTCACGATCAAATCCGGCGCCGAAATGACCTGCCAG
>Ga0299912_10002998_pt1 | contig 13856 bp, 11 predicted proteins | sample RVTome_2_FD_207667 | JGI IMG/M metagenome (GOLD analysis project Ga0299912, IMG submission 207667) | Soil microbial communities from uranium-contaminated site in the Upper Colorado River Basin, Wyoming, United States - RVT95D214 (version 2) ...
GACATATCATCATTCAAATTAAGGATGATGGCAAAGGCCTGCCGATGGCGCGCATCCGCAAAAAAATCATCGATAACGGACTGGCCTCTGAAGCCGAACTCGACGGTATGAGCGATCAGCAAATTCAACAGTATATCTTTAAGGCTGGGTTCTCGACCGCCGAAAAGGTGACCAGCGTTTCAGGCCGTGGCGTCGGCATGGACGTGGTGCGTACCAATATTGAAAAAATCGGCGGCACCATCGAGCTGAAGTCTGAAGAAGGCAAAGGATCGAGCTTCACCATTAAGATTCCGCTGACGTTGGCCATCGTGGCGGCCTTGATCGTGGAAAGCTGTGGCGAGAAATTCGCTATCCCACAAATCAGCGTGCTGGAATTGGTGCGTGCGTCGTCGCGTTCGGAATACAATATCGAAGTGATCAACGAGAGCCCGGTGTTGCGTCTGCGCAATCGCCTGCTGCCGTTGGTGCACTTGGGCGATTTGCTTAAATTGTCGAGCGGCAAGCGGCGCAATTTGGACGAAGAGACGTTCATCATCGTGGCTCAGGTCGGCACCTATACGTTCGGCATCATCGTTGATCGAGTGTTCGATACCGAAGAAATTGTGGTCAAGCCGACCGCGCCAATTCTGCGCGATATTCCATTTTATTCGGGCAATACGATCTTGGGCGATGGCTCGGTGATCATGATTTTGGATCCGAACGGCATTGCCGGCGCCACGGGCGAGGTTTCCGGACGCAGTGATGATTCCGGGGCGAGCGAAGAAATTAGCGCCGTCAGCGGCGAAAGCGGTGAGCGGGTATCCATGCTGATTTTCCGCGCGGGGGGCAACGAATTGAAAGCCGTGCCGCTGGCGTTGGTCGCGCGCTTGGAAGAAGTCGAGATGAGCTCGGTCGAGGTTTCCCACGGCGAGCATATGGTGCAGTACCGCGGTCAATTGATGCCGATGGTGCCGTTCAATACCGCTCACGAGTGGAAAAAAGATGGCCGCCAGGCGGTATTGGTGTTTACCGAGCGGGACCGTTCGATGGGCTTGGTCGTGGATGAAATCGTCGATATCGTCGAAGATCGCCTGAAAGTCGAAATTACCGCCGATACGCCGGGCTTGATCGGTTCGGCGGTTATTGACGGTCGCGCGACGGATGTCGTCGATGCGGGTTATTATTTGACCAAAGCCTTTCCCGACTGGTTCGGCGGCAGCAATACGCAGGGTATGATCGCGGGTAAAAGGGCCTTGTTGGTTGACGATAGCCCGTTTTTCCGCAACCTGTTGGCGCCGTTGCTGTCGGTGGCGGGATTTAGCGTCACTACCGCCGAATCCGCGTCTGATGCCTTGGCGCTTCGTGAAAAAGGCGTGGAATTCGATGTCATCATCAGCGATATCGAGATGCCGCGTATGGATGGTTTTGCCTTCGCCCAGGAAGTGCGGAGTGACCCGCGTTGGGAGCATGTCCCGATGGTCGCTTTGTCGGGCCATGCCACCGACCAGGATTTTGCTAAGGGCAGATCCGTGGGATTCAACGATTATGTGGCCAAAAACGACCGTGAAGAGCTGATGCGCTCCTTGGCGCATACGGTCTCAAGCGTGACGAATTAAGCCGTTTTCCGGGCTAAAGGATGATGCCCCCGCCGGGGATTTGCGGTGGGGGCATTTTTCTGCGAAAAAGGCTTATCTTTGGCCGCAGATTGCGCTATTCGTAAGTGTGGCCATTCGCCAATTCGGCGGGGGAGTAACTTTTGGGCGATAGTAGGTCGAAATGAAGTCTTGTCTCATTGTTGATGATTCCAAGGTCATCCGGATGGTGGCCAAAAAAATTCTCCAGGAACTGAAATTCGAAACGGTTGAAGCCGCTGATGGCAAGCAGGCTCTGGACGCTTGTCTGCTGAGCATGCCCGACGGCATTTTGCTCGATTGGAATATGCCGGTCATGAGCGGTATCGAGTTTTTGCGTGAACTGCGCGCGGCGCCCGGCGGCGATAAGCCGGTGGTCGTGTTCTGCACCACGGAAAATGATATTGAGCATATCCAAGAGGCGATCGAAGCCGGCGCCAATGAGTACATCATGAAACCGTTCGACAGTGAAATTATCCAAGCAAAATTCACACAGGTCGGCTTGCTTTAAGCGTCCAGGATATTGTCTGTATTTTGAATTAATGTTGGAATTTAAACGTGGCCGATACTACTGAGCCTATATCCGACGCGAGCGCCATCCGGGTTATGGTGGTTGATGATTCCGCGGTGATCCGCGGTCTTGTCACCCGTATGCTGGAAAGCGATCCGGAAATCAGCATTGTCGCCTCGGTCGGAAACGGCCAGTTGGCGGTGAATCAGCTTGAGCGTCATCCCAATTCCATCGATGTCATCATCTTGGACATTGAAATGCCCGTGATGGACGGACTGACCGCGCTGCCGCTGCTGTTAAAGGCGGACCCCAACATTAAGGTCATCATGGCCTCGACGCTGACCAAGCGAAATGCCGAAATCAGCTTGCGCGCTTTAAGCGCGGGTGCGACCGAATATGTGCCTAAGCCGTCTACCGCGCGTGAACTCAGCGGCGAAAACGATTTCAGGCGGGAATTGCTCGATAAGGTCAAAAACCTGGGCATTCTCCACCGCCGCCAGACCGGCCAGCCGCCGATTGGCGCGCGTCCCGCACCGGCAGCCAAGCCGACCGCGCCCGCTGCGCCCGGCCAGCGTCCTGCTCCCGGCGCCAAGCCCGCCGATCCGGGCACGTTGCAGCGTTGGGAACGTCGCCATCAAGAAGACGTCGTGCTCCGTCAAGCGGGAACCGTTAAACCGGATATTTTGGCCGTCGGCAGTTCCACCGGCGGTCCGCAGGCGTTGTTTGATTTTTTTAAAGCGCTGCCCAAAACCCTCGGTTTGCCGGTGGTTTTGACCCAGCATATGCCGGCGACGTTCACGGCCATCTTGGCCGAACACATTACCCGGATGACAGGCTGGTCCTGCGCCGAGGCTAAGGATGGCGAATTGCTTGAGGTGGGGAAAATTCTACTCGCGCCCGGCGATTTTCATATGACTGTGGTGCAAAAAGGTCCGCAGCGGGTTATTTCCCTGAATCAGGATGCCCCGGAAAACTTCTGTCGGCCTTCGGTTGATCCGATGCTGCGTTCGGTGGTGAAGGTTTACGGCGCGCGTGTGATCACGGTTATCCTTACCGGCATGGGCAATGATGGCGAAAAAGGTTCGCATCATGTGGTCAATGCGGGCGGCACCGTTGTCGCCCAGGATGAAAAGTCTTCGGTTGTATGGGGCATGCCCGGCGCGGTCGCCACGGCTGGCCTGTGCAGCGCCGTTTTGACCGTTCCCGAATTGGCCGGGTATGTGACGAACTTCGTCGCTCGGACGAAGGCATAGCCTAAACCCGTCTTACGTCATCCCGGGAGAGCGCGCAGTGGATCCGGAACAATTCGAATATGTTCGCACTTTGCTACTGGAACGCTCGGGCCTAGTGGTCACGCCTGAAAAAATGTATCTGTTGGAAACGCGCCTGTTCCCGGTCGCGCGTCGTCATGGCTGCAGAACCATCGAAGAATTGATCACGCACTATCGCGAACATCGCAATGAAGCGGTTGCGATCGACATCAGCGAGGCGATGAATACGCATGAATCCTTGTTTTTTCGGGATAATGCGCCGTTTGAATTGTTCAAAAAGACCATCATTCCTGAGTTGATCAAGCGCCGCGCCGAGCAGAAAAAAATACGTGTGTGGTGCGCGGCGTGCTCCAGCGGTCAAGAACCCTATTCGTTGGCCATGATTTTGGACGATCTTAGCGCCGAATTGGAAGGCTGGCAGGTGGATATCATCGCCACCGATATTTCCCATTCCGTTTTGCAGCGCGCCGCCGAGGGCTCCTTTACCCAGTTCGAGGTGCAGCGCGGCCTGCCGGTGCAATATTTGGTCAAGCATTTCACCCAGGAATATGAAACCTGGCGATTATCGAGCAGCATCCGAAACCGGGTCAAATTTCAGCATTTCAATTTATTGAGCGATCCGCGGGTGCTGGGTAAGTTCGACGTGATTTTTTGTCGCAACGTGTTGATTTATTTCGATCTCGCCACCAAAACCAAAGTCTTGGACCGGATGGTTAACGTGCTGGCCGGAGACGGCGTGCTGTTTTTAGGCAGTTCGGAATCCACCATCGGCATCACGGACAAGTTCTGGCCGGTGGTCGCCGGGCGCGGGGTGTATAAACACACGGGCGGCGCGCCGTGTTTGGTGGAAAGCGGCGTATCCTAAAGCAAACAAGCCCGCCATATAGACGGGCTTGCTCTCCGTTTGTTTTGCTTTAAGCGTGATTGGCTTGCGTGGCATCGGTCGGGTCGCGCAGCACGTATCCGCGCCCCCATACCGTCTCGATGTAGTTGTCGCCACCGGTGGCATCGGCCAGTTTTTTGCGCAGCTTGCAGATAAAGACGTCAATGATCTTCAGTTCCGGCTCATCCATGCCGCCATAGAGATGGTTCAAAAACATTTCCTTGGTCAGCGTGGTGCCTTTACGTAGGGATAGCAGTTCCAAGATGCCGTATTCTTTGCCCGTCAGGTGGATGGGCTTGCCCGCCACTTCGACCGTGGAAGCATCCAGATTTACCGCTAATTTGCCGGTCTTGATGACGGACTGGCTGTGACCCTGACTGCGGCGCACGATCGCCTGGATGCGCGCCATCAGTTCGGCTTTGTCGAACGGTTTGGTGAGGTAATCGTCCGCGCCGGTGCCCAGGCCTTTGACCTTAGTCTCGGAACCGGACTGGCCCGAAAGGATCAACACCGGGGTTTCGACCCGTGCATCACGCAAGCGGCGCAGAACCTCCAGGCCGTCCATATCGGGCAGCATGAGGTCCAAGATGATGATGTCGTAATCATAGAGTTTACCGATCTCGAGGCCATCTTCGCCAAGATCTGTTGTGTCCACCACCATAGAGGCGGACTTCAACATCATCTCGACGCTTTGCGCCATCGCTGGATCGTCTTCAACTAGAAGCACGCGCATGCGAGCCGGACTCCCTCCACTAAACCCCTCTTAACCATAGACGTTAACCATAGATGTAGTGCCTCTGTCAATCAAGTGGTCAAGTCATAGTAGTATATTTTACGTATTAATCTTCGTTAACACGTTGATTTAATTTACCAAGCTTTAAAGGTCCGCTGTGCATATTTATAGGGTAGGGAATGCTGAAAGCGTTCCGTGGCCCTCCCGATTCGCCGAGAACCGCCGAAGACGGACAATCGAGGTCATGTGACTCCCCGGCGAATAACGCTTTCGTCGCAGGGTCATTGGGATCAGCCGTGCCCTTTTATGTGAACAACATTATCAATGAGATCGAGCGCCTGCCGGATTATGAAATCTACGGCCAGGTGGCGGCAGTGGTCGGCCTGCTGGTCGAAGTCTCGGGCGTTGAGGGGGTATTTTCCATTGGCGACCATTGCGACATCGTGGCGCGCGCCAAACGCCGCATCGCGTGCGAGGTCGTGGGCTTTCGCGAAGACCGTGCGTTGTTGATGCCGTTCGGCCCGTTGGAAGGCGTAAGCTTGGGTTGCCGGGTTGAAGTCGGCGTCACCGAGCCGGTGCTGTATCCCCATCCCGATTGGCTGGGACGCGTCATTAACGCTTTTGGCGAGCCCATTGACGGCAAGGGTCCGCTGCCCAGCGGCATTCTTGCCTATCGGGTGCAGAACAATCCACCGCCTTCGCACTTGCGCAAGCGCGTCGGCGGCAAGATCGATTTGGGCGTGCGCGCCATGAATGCGTTTTTGACCTGCTGTCGCGGTCAGCGTATGGGCATTTTTGCGGGTTCCGGCGTGGGCAAATCGACCTTGCTGTCGATGATGGCGCGCAATACCAACGCAGAGGTCAATGTTATCGGCCTGATCGGCGAACGTGGCCGAGAAGCGCGCGAATTTATCGAGGACGATTTGGGTGTAGAAGGTATGGCGCGATCCGTGGTGGTGGTTGCGACGTCGAATGAACCGCCCCTGGTGCGTCGCCAAGCGGCCTATACGACCTTGGCGATGGCGGAATATTTCCGTGATCTGAATAAGGAGGTGTTGTGCCTGATGGATAGCGTGACGCGCTTTGCCATGGCGCAGCGTGAAATCTCGCTTTCGGTGGGTGAACCGCCAGCCTCCAAAGGCTACACGCCATCGGTGTTTGCCGAGTTGCCGCGCCTGTTGGAACGCGCCGGGCCGGGTCAGGAAGGCCAGGGCTCGATCACCGGGCTGTTCACCGTGTTGGTGGAAGGCGACGATCATAACGAACCGGTGGCCGACGCCGTGCGCGGCATTTTGGACGGTCACGTGGTCTTGGATCGCGCTATTGCCGAACGAGGGCGGTTTCCTGCCATCAATATTCTTAAAAGCGTGTCGCGAACTATGCCCGACTGCAATACCGATGAACAAAATGCCTTGGTCAGCCGCGCCAAAAAGCTGATTTCCACCTACGAAGATATGTCCGAGTTGATCCGCTTGGGCGCGTATCGGCGCGGTACCGATCCGGAAGTGGATGAAGCCATTTTTTACAACGGTCCGATTGAGGCCTTTCTCAGCCAAAACAAGGGCGATTTTACCGATCTTGAAACTTGCTATGCGATGCTGGCCCAGGTGCTCAATATGGGTGGCGCGGCGCAAGCCACACCCCAACTTCAGCCGCAAGCGGCGCAAGCGCCAAAGCGCCCTGTGCCGCCCACTGGCGCCGCCGCGCAGCCGGGTTTGGCGCCGGGGTTGAGACCGGGTGCGCCGAAGAAGATGAATTGAACCGAACGACCAAGGCCGCTTAGACGGTCGGTTGCATGCATTAAAGACAACATTGAGGGTTTGAACCGTGGCCGCGAATATTAAAAGTCTGATCCGCCTGCACGAATGGAATGTGGATGAAAAACGCCGTAAATTGGGCGAATTGCTGCGCCTTCAGGCCGAATTGGTCGATCAGATTACACGGCTTGACGAAGAGCATACGCGCGAAAAAGCCGCCGCCGCCCTTGATCCTACCGGGGCGGGGCTCACTTATCCCAATTACGCTCACCATGTGCGCCAGCGTCGCGCCAACCTGCAAGATTCCATCGAGCAGATGGAAATCGTCATCGGCCACGCCCGCGACGAATTGCAAGAGGCCTACCAGGAACTTAAAAAATACGAAACGGTGGAAAAGAGCCGCCAGCGTCGCTACGAGCTGGAACAGGCGCGGCGCGAACAAATCTTGCTTGATGAGGTGGCGCTTAACCAGCACCGCCGCAAGGTGAAGGCTAAAGCGCGGGTGGGGTGACCTCGTTTTGCTCGGCGCTAATGTCCTGCCCAAGAAATGCGCTACACGTTATGTTGGGACAAGCAGGCCACGAACATCATGAATTTAGCGTATTTCAAAATCATCACAATTAATGGGTCCGAACCCTAGGGGCGTAGTAAGCGCCTAATACCCCTTTTCGCCGTCGCAGGCGTATGCTTCCTCATCATAAAAAAAGGGAGGATACGATGAGTGGCAAGAAAATTTTGATGATCACCGGTGACTTCACCGAAGACTACGAAACCATGGTGCCTTTTCAGACCTTGATGGCCGTGGGCCATACGGTGCATGCCGTTTGCCCAGGCAAAAAGGCGGGGGATACGGTGGCTACCTCCATTCACGATTTTGAAGGCGACCAGACCTATTCCGAAAAACGCGGCCATAACTTCGCTTTGAATGCCAGCTTTGACGATATTCAGGTCAAGGATTATGATGCGCTTGTGATCCCCGGTGGGCGCGCCCCGGAATATCTGCGGCTGAATCCGGATGTACTGGCGGCGGTCCGCCACTTTTTTGATGCGGGCAAGCCTGTCGCGGCGATTTGTCACGGCGCGCAAGTGCTGGCCGCCGCTGGGGTGCTTAAGGGCCGCAAGTGTTCCGCTTATCCCGCGTGCCGACCCGAGGTAGACTTGGCGGGGGGACTTTATGCCGATATCGCCATTGATGCCGCCGTGACCGATGGCAATTTGGTGACTGCGCCCGCGTGGCCTGCACATCCCGCATGGCTGAGCCAGTTTATGACGGTGTTGGCGGCCTAAGGTTGTGATCGGGGTCTCGTCGCGGTGGCGGGAATTTGGGGAGAATTCGATATGTGCAAACTGTTCATCAACGCCGATCCGGTGATGTGGGAAAGCAGTACGCGGTCGTTACGCATTGACGGCATGGTCACCAGCGTGCGGCTGGAGAATTTTTTCTGGAGCATCTTGGAGGAAATCGCCGCCCGCGACGGCATGACCCCGCCGCAAATGATCACGCGGTTGTATCACGAATCCATCGATGCGAACCACGATTTGGGCAATTTTACTTCGTTTTTGAGGGTGTGCTGCGGTCGTTATCTGGCGTTGCAATTGAGCGGCGACATCCCGGCGCGCGCCGACATCCCCATCGCGACGCTGGATGCCGATGCGATCTTGTCCAAGGGGGGGAAATATCATTAGGCGCGATGGTCATTGCCGTATCCGCCCTTGATTTTTCCGCCGAACTATGGTATATTTTCCTATCATTTTGTGAGGCCGAGCGGAAGAGCAATTTGGCTTCTTGCAGAGTGTCTAAAATATCGCTCATTGAAAACAAAAGAGAATTTGGCTTCGTTCCGTCACTTTTTTATTTTTGCGCGGAAAGTTCGCGAGCAATATACGCGGGAATGAAGGCCATTTTGAGCATCTTTGGGTGCGTTTGTACGCCTCTTTGGGCGTGCAAGGCGGGGGGACTGGACGGTCAAATCCGCTCCAGGCGGCTGAGCAGCCCGGTGTTGTCCCAGCCCGGTTGACGGTCTTCGATCACCACGGCATGGGTTTCGACCGCGTGGTGTTGCAGTTCCGGCACGCTGAGGCTGATTTGAATCCAGCGCGCGACGATTTGGTTGTTGATGTCTGAAAGGATGGTGACGGCCAAGTCTTCGGGGGTGGGCCAGGGCGATTGGGCCAGCGCTTCCAAGTATGTCCCAAACGATTTGGCGTCGAGCACGTCGCGGTCGGGCACATAGCGAAGCGCAATATGGCGCGAATGGCTCTGGGAGTTGGGCAGGTGCCCTTCCAGCGTGACGATGTAGTCGAGTTTCTTGTCGGGGTTGGCGGTGCTGCTGAGATGGCCGCGGCGTTCGATCAGATCCATAGGCGTCGTCCTTATGTGTTCAGGCCAATAGGCCGACAGGGAGAGAGGCTGCGGGCCCACCGGGCGATGTGCCGGGGCTCGCGCCGGGAGTGGCGATGAAGTTCGCGGGCGCTGCCTGAAAAGCCACTTGGCCGCCCAACCCCAGCGTTTCGCGGGCGTCTTCGAACAGTTGGCCGATATCCGTGCGCATCTCGGCAGGCAGGGGCTGGTCGGTGCGGATGATCAGGTCCAGGTGGCGGCGTTTGGCTTTTACCAGACCGTCGATTTGCAGGTGACCGACATTGCTTAAGTCCACATCGAGTACGAAGCGCGTTTCTTCGTCCTCTTCGCCGCCTTCTTCACCGCCGCCGCCGCGCCAGAAAAAGCGCAGTTGCTCCAATTTTTCGCCGGTCCATAAGGGGATCAACGCCAAGCGCCAGTCGCCTTGCTGCGGTTCGTCGGCGAGACGGGACATGGTTTGAAAATCACTGCCCAAGCGTGCGAGCAGGCCGGGGCGTTCTTTGTCGATCACGCGCAGGGCGCTGTCGCCAAAGAGACCTTTCAAATCGCCGCCTTTGAGCGCGGAGAGGAAAAACAGCATCTGGCTGGACAGCTTCGCGCCGGGCTGAGGCAGGGCGTTCTGCGCCACTTGAGCCAGACGGGCCGGATCGGCGGTTACCAGCGCTTTGAGCGCTTCGCCCAGATCGTCCCAGCTTTTGGCGGAAATCAGGTTATGGGTACCGCCAAGTGTGCGCATTTGAGCAGCGGCAGGCGACTGGGGGGCGGAATCCAGGCGAAAGGTGATCTTTGCGCCTTCGCTCAACGCGCTTGGGCTGCCCGGCGCACCCGCATTGCCCAGGGCAAACGTCGCGGTGGGGGTCTGTACGATGGCCTGACCGCCGATGGTGTGCCCGGTGACGGTGCCGGTCACCACCTGACCTGTCACCAGAGCTTTAGCGCCTGCCCCTGCGGCCAGCGAGGCTGGAGTGGTGACGGCGGCATTCGGCGCTTCGATGCGCTGCACCGTGACGCTGAAGTGGGTGCCAGTGGGTAGGGTGCCAGTGGGGGAGCCAGTGGGGGAGCCAGTGGGTGGGGTGGATGCAGAGGCGGCGGCTTGAGCGGCGGTCAGCGTCGCTCCTCCTTGTGCCGGTAACGGCACGGCGGGCATCGCCGCGCCGGGGCGGGCAACGGTCTGTCCCCCCGCCGGATTGGCGGTTTGAAGAACGTTCAGCGTGGTCTGCGCCGTGTTTTGCGGAGCATTCTGAGCCGTTCCCAGGGTTCCGGGCATGACAGGTGCGCCGGGTGCGGCCGATGCTCCTGGCGCTCCCGTAGGGGCCGCTGCGGCGGCGGGGCTGGCGCCGGGCAGCACCACGCCCAAAGCCGGGCGCAGCAGGGTTGCGGTGACGGTTTGGCCGGGACTGAGCGGCGAGGTTGCCGGTGTGGCGGCGGTTTGCGCCGTATTGGCGTTCAAGGCTGCTCCTGCCACCGGTTTGCCGTTGATGGCCGTGATTTGAAACGCAACTTGGCCGGAGCTTTGAGAAGCGGTGGAAGGGCTGACCACCAGTGTCAGCACCGCGTCGCGCGGCAAGCTCAGGGTCGTTTGCAAGCTGAGCAGGCCCAGAGCCGTCTGTACCTGGATCGGGCTAGCGGTGGGCAAGGATGCCAAGGTGGCTTGCAGGCTTTGTCCGGCCTGAAGGGCCTGGAGCGCTTGCAGCGTTTGCGCGGGCGCACTGAGCAATAGGGCGGCGGCATTGACCGGCCCGCCTAAGGGGGCGGATGGAACGTGAGGCGGCGGTGGTGTTACGGTCGACATATCAAATCCTCAGCCTGCTACGGGCCTAAGTCCAGGTGAGGATGCCCCTTATTGTTGAAGGAGCTTCTGCACGATGTTGCGCACGTCCTGGGCGGCTTCCGTATTGGGATAGCGCATCAGCAACGGCACCTGGGCCTTAATGGTTTCGCGCACCTTTGGATCGCGGCGCACGACCCCTAATAATGGAGGAGAAATCTTGAGAAATCCTTCACAGGCCTTCAAAAGCGTGTTGTAGGTGCGTTCGCCTTCGCGCGTAGAATTAGCGGCGTTGATGACGATACGGATGTCTAAGCTGGGGCGTTCCATGTGGGTGAGCTTGATGAACGCATAGGCGTCGGTCAACGAGGTGGGTTCGTCGGTAGCCACCACCAAACAGGTGCCGACGTTATGGGTCAGTTGGCGCACCGTGCGCTCGACGCCAGCGCCCAAGTCCAAGATCACATGGTCGTAAGCCTGGGCCAGCAGGGCCAAGTCTTCGTTCAGCATCTGCAGGCGCGAGGTGGGGATATTGGCCAAACCGCCCGATCCCGAACGTCCGGCGATGATATCAAAGCCGCCTGGGGGGAACGGCAACACCGCCTGATTGAGCGTCAGCCGACCGGCGATGACGCTGCCCAGATCCTGCTTGGGCATAATGCCGAGCTGAATGTCCAGGTTGGCGAGACCAAGATCGCCGTCGAACAGCAAGACCTTGCGTTCCTTGGCTACCAATGCGCTGGCCAGCGTGATCGCCAGCCACGTCTTGCCCACGCCGCCCTTGCCGGAGGCTACGGCGATGATGTTGTGACCTTTGCCGCGATTGGCTAAGGATGGGGCGTCGGGCTTGTTTGCCATGGTCGTTACATCTTATGCCTTATATCTGTCCCACGGTCTTGATTTTGGCCTTGGGGTGAATTTCGTTTTGGCTCATGACCACCGTGGTGGGACGGAACCGTTCGATAATCGAGCGCACATAGGGACGAATGCCCGGACTGGTCAACAGCACTGGAACTTCGCCCATCATGGCTTGGCGTTCATAGGCGTTGCGCAGTTGGGTGATGAATTCCTGAAGCTGCGTCGGCGGCATGGACAGTTGCCGGTCGTCGCCCTGGCCGACTAAGGATTCGGCGAAGCGCTGTTCCCAATCTGGGGTCAGGGATATCAAGATGATGACGCCTTGTTCGTTGACGTACATGTCGCTGATTTGGCGCGCCAAGCGGGCGCGCACATGCTCGGTGATCAAGGTGACGTTGCGGGTCATGCCGCACGCTTCCGAGGTGCCTTCCAAGATGGTGGGCAAGTCGCGGATGGATACGCGTTCGGCCAGCAGGTTTTGCAGCACACGCTGGATGCCGCCCATGGAAATCTGACTGGGAATCATGTCGTCCACCAGCTTCTTGTGATCGCCATCCAGTTCGTTGATCAGCTTTTGCGTTTCGGCATAGGACAACAGCTCGGGCATGTGGTCTTTGATGACTTCCGTCAGGTGGGTAGTGATCACGGTGGCGGGATCGACCACGGTATAGCCGCGGAACAGCGCCTCTTCGCGGTTTTGCTCGTCGATCCACATGGCGGGCAGGCCGAACGTCGGTTCGGTGGTTTTTTCGCCGGGCAGGGTGATTTCCTCGCCGCGCGGATCCATTACCAACAGCATGGTGGGGCGCAATTCACCGCGACCGGCTTCGATCTCTTTGGTGCGAATGACATAGGTGTTGGCATCCAGTTGCATGTTGTCTTGGATGCGCACCGACGGCATGACGAAGCCCATATCTGACGCGATCTGGCGGCGCAGCGCTTTAATTTGATCGGTTAGGCGTTTGCCGTCGCGCGGGTTGTTGATCAGCGACAAAAGCCCGTAACCAAGCTCAAGGCGCAACATGTCGATCTTGAGCGCCGAGGATATGGGTTCTTCGGGTGTGGCTTGGGCTTGCTCGACTTCGGCCTTTTTGACTTTGGCCTCCGCCTCGGCTTCGGCGGAAAGGCCGGCGCGGTTGACGAAGAATGCCGCAGCGGCGGTCAGCATCGCCAAAAACATGAACGGGATCATGGGGATGCCCGGCAACAGCGCCAGGGAAACCAGCAAGAACGAACTGACGCCCATGGCGCGGGGCTGGCCGCCCAATTGCCTAAACAGGGCCTTTTCCGTTGCGCCAGCGACACCAGCCTTGGTGACCATCATACCGGCGGCGGTGGATACGATGAGCGCCGGAATTTGCGAGACCAGACCGTCGCCGACAGTCAGGCGGGTGAACGTGTCGGCGGCCGCAGCGAAGGTCATGTCTTGCTGCGCCACGCCAATGATGATGCCCGCGATAACGTTGATGAAGGTGATCAGCAAGCCCGCGATGGCGTCGCCGCGAACGAACTTGGATGCACCGTCCATGGCGCCGAAAAAGTTGCTTTCTTCTTCCAATTCTTTGCGGCGTAAACGCGCTTGATCTTCGTCAATCAGGCCCGTTGATAGATCTGCGTCAATGGCCATTTGCTTGCCGGGCATGGCATCCAAGGTGAACCGTGCGGAAACTTCGGCGATACGACCGGAACCCTTGGTGATGACGATGAAGTTCACCAGCACCAAGATCATGAATACAATGATGCCGATGACGAAGTTGTCGCCCATAACAAAGCCGCCGAAGGCTTTGATCACCTGACCTGCGGCGTCTGTACCTTCATGCCCGCCCGCCAAAATCAAACGGGTCGACGCTAGATTTAAGGCTAGGCGGATCATCGTCGCAAGCAGCAAGACGGTGGGAAAAGTGTTGAATTCCAACGGCTTTTCGATGAACAGCGCGGTCATCAGAATAAGCACGGAAAAAGTGATGGAAAACGCCAGACAGGCATCAAGCAACCACGTCGGCATGGGCAGAATCAGCACCACCAAGATGGCGACCACGCCCATGGCCATCATGAGGTCGCCGCGCTTGGCGATCGCGTTCAATATCGTGCGCGCACCGCCAA
>Ga0299912_10003000_pt1 | contig 13847 bp, 13 predicted proteins | sample RVTome_2_FD_207667 | JGI IMG/M metagenome (GOLD analysis project Ga0299912, IMG submission 207667) | Soil microbial communities from uranium-contaminated site in the Upper Colorado River Basin, Wyoming, United States - RVT95D214 (version 2) ...
CATCGTCGTACCCCTTCTTCTGGGCACCGGTGTGGAAGTCATCTATTTCATCCACCGTTTCCGGACGGACCCGCCCATCAGTGGCAACATGCTGGAAACGAGCACGGCGAGGGCTCTCTTTTTCAGTGCCCTGACGACCATCCTGAGCTTCAGCACCCTCTCTTTCTCCCCCCATCGGGGCATGGCCAGTATGGGAAAGCTCCTCACCATTTGCATCGGTTCGTTCATCGTTGCCACGTTCGTTTTTCTACCTGCGGTGTTGAAATTTGTGAAAACCACGGGTAGAAATCCGAGTCCAAAGCAATAACACGCCTTCAAGGGAAGTGGCCAGTGATTATAGAAAGAGTAATGGGGAGATAGGGTGATCGGGAGAGTGGGAAGAAATAGAAGTCAGAAAACAGTGGACAAAAAGCGGACACGGACGCGATAAAAAGGTTTCAGAACGCTGCAAGGGTTAATTTCTTATATTAGAGCAGTCTGATGTCTAATGTCTGAATTGCAGGATGTGGCCTTTTTGCTTGACTCGGAACTCGGTTTTTTGTATATTTTCCCTACCTAAATCGAGCTCCTGTCATTTATAGAAGCTGATACATTATATCCATGTATGGTTCCGGACGGTGCCCCCGCCCGAAGCCCGTGGCCTTGTTGACATGGACGATACCCAATCCCCTCGACGTTACAGCGTTCCCCCCACTGAATTCGACATCCTCAACCTGTTCCGGCAGCGGCTGGGGGAGAATTCGAAGCTGCACGCCAAGTACATCAACCCGGCTTGGGTCAAGTCGATGCAGCTTATCGGCTACGACCGGATATACACCCGCGCCGAGGGTTGCCACCTCTGGGACAAGGACGGCCGCCGCTACTTGGACTGCGTTTCCAGTTTCTGCGTCTCTAACATCGGCCACAACCACCCTGTCGTCCGCCAGGCGCTTGCGGACGTTCTGGGCAAATCGCTCCCCAACCTGATCCAGCTCGATATCCCGCTCCTCTCCGGCCTCCTCGCTGAGGCGCTGGTCAAGCGGATTCCGTGGCTCGACATGGTCTTCTTTGCCAACTCGGGGTCGGAGGCAATCGAAGCGGCGCTGAAATTCGCCCGTTGTGTCACGAAGCGCCCGCGAATCCTCTACGCCGACCACTCGTACCACGGCCTCACATACGGCGCCCTCTCTGTCACCGGCCACGCGATGTGGCGAGAGGGATTCGATCCCCTCCTCCCTGAAACAAAGGCGGTCCCGTTCAATGATGTCGATGCGCTCGAGCGGGGTCTCGCCGCTGGTAACGTAGCGGCGGTCATCCTTGAGCCCATCCAAGTCGGGGCGGGGATCATCATTCCCTCCGACGACTACTTGCCTCGGGTACAGGAGCTCTGTCGGAAGCACAAGGCAATCCTGATCTTCGACGAGATCCACACTGGCTTCGGGCGGACGGGAACATTCCTCGCCGCCGAGCACTGGAAGGTGGAGCCCGACATCGTCTGCCTCTCCAAGGGCCTGAGTGCGGCAATGGTTCCTGTTTCCGCCGTGATCACGCGAAAGGAAATCATGCGAGGCGTCTTCTCTCGCCTCGATCGCTCGGAGGTCCATGCAACGACGTTCGGCGGGAACAATCTCGCCATGGTCTCGGGCCTGGCCGCGCTCGCCGTCTTGGACGGTGAAAACCTTCTCGCGCGCTGCCACGAGATGGGTCAATACTTCCTGCAGTCGTTACGGCCCTTGACGCAGAAGTACGAATTGGTCAAGGCGGTCCGCGGCAAGGGGTTGCTTATAGGCGTAGAGTTCGGAGAGCCGAAGTCGTTCATGCTCAGGCAGGCGTGGACGCTTATGCACAAGATCAATCCAGGTCTTTTCGCCCAGGCCTTCACGATTCCCCTCCTGGAGAGGCACGCCGTGCTGACACAGGTGGCAGGGTCCAACCAGGATGTGCTCAAGGTCGCACCATCCTTCGTCGTGACACGGGAGGATGTTAATTGGTTCGTACGTGCACTCGACGAAGTTCTCGCTTCCACACACAGGTTCCCGGGGCCATTCTGGGAGGTCGCGATCTCACTGGCCAAGAACGCACTCTTATGATGTGAAGCTCCCCGCCCACAGAGCGGGGCTTCCCAGAAAGGTATTTTTATTTTATATTGTGCCCCTTGCCCCGCTTACCTGCCTACCGGCAGGCAGGCAAGGCGGGATTTGCGGGGCACCTGCCGGCCAGCGGATGACTCTTTCCGATAGCCACCGATCACAAGATATTAACTTTCACACAAATAATGGAACGAAGATTGCCATCACATTAGACCCCCGCAATTTTATCCTCTCCCCCATAGTCGGAGGAGGGGGGAGGGTGAGGGGGACGTAATAAAATGGATAACGTTTTCTTTCCTAGTTCAATCAAAGGCTAAAACCCCTATCCCTTTAAACCTGCTTTCTCTCTCACCCTTCTTTAACAGCAAGCGGGCTTCTGCAGCCCCAAATAAAAAGCAGATTTCTATATCTGCCTGTCAATATCTTTCTCGCTTATGGAAAATACATCTGATTGCACTTGACAACTATTTTCCTAGACGATTATTATTTTAACTGTATTCCAATTTGGTGGAAACAATGCAAGTGATACTCGCTCAGCCCCGTGGGTTTTGTGCGGGAGTGGTCCGTGCCATCAAGATTGTGGAGCGCGCCCTCAAGATTTACGGCACAACTGTTTACGTGTTGCACGAGATTGTCCATAATCACCATGTCGTCGAAGATCTTAAAACCCAGGGTGCTTTATTTATTGAAACGCTCGATGAAGCTCCTGCGGGTGCGGTGATCATCTTCAGTGCCCATGGTGTATCCACCGCCGTATTCAAAGAGGCGGAAAAGAGAAATCTGGAGGTCATCGATGCCACCTGTCCACTGGTTACCAAGGTGCATCTCCAGGCCCAGCGATATAGCCGCCAAGGCTTTGAGGTCATCATTATCGGCCATCCCGGCCATCCAGAAGTGGAAGGGACCCGAGGCTGTATTGAAGGCCCAGTTTATGTGCTTTCGAGAAAAGATGAAGTGGAAAGGCTAAACGTCAAAAACCCAAATCGGTTAGCCTATGTTACTCAGACAACGCTCAGCCTTGACGATACCCGCGAAGTGATTGAAGCTTTAAAAGGGCAGTGGGGCAGCATTCAAGGTCCTGAGCTGAGTGATATCTGTTATGCGACACAAAGCCGGCAGAACGCGGTCCAACAACTGGCAAAAGACATAGACTTATTATTAGTGGTCGGGGCCCGTAACAGCTCCAACTCAAATCGTTTACGTGAGGTGGGTGAACAGAACGGCTTGCTTGCTTATTTGATAGAGGATACGGATGATCTCCATCCAGCTTGGTTCTCGGAAAAGACCAGGGTAGGCATTACTGCTGGGACCTCTGCCCCCGAAGCAATGGTGCAGAAGGTCTTAAAAAAGTTGTATGCCTATGGTGTCAGCAGGGTGAATGAGATGGAAGGCGAACCTGAAAAAATGCATTTTCGCTTACCGGATTCCCTATTCCCTCAAAGTTTACCCCGTTAGAAATTCTAATGGGGCATTAAACCCCGCTGGAATTATTATAAAACCTAATCCCGATATAGCGGGACTGCAGAGCCCTGCACCGCATGGCGTACAGGGCAGAGCAGCGGGACATTATTTCTAACGGGGCAAATAGAAGGAAACTTCCATGGGTGTGCCTTTCATTCAACAATATCGTATTTCGCGTTATCTGATCCGCCAGAAGCTTCATGGAAGACAGCGCTATCCTCTGGTGTTGATGCTGGAGCCTTTATTCCGCTGCAATCTGGAGTGCGCTGGTTGTGGTAAGATCAATTATTCTGAAGAGATTCTCAATCGACGTCTGAGTGTGGAGGAGTGCCTTGCTGCGTCGGATGAATGCGGTGCGCCCATTGTGGCCATCTCTGGGGGAGAACCCCTGATTCATGAGGAGATGCCCCAGATTGTCTCCGGTCTCATAAAAAGAAAAAGGTTTGTCTATCTTTGCACCAATGGACTATTAGTTAAAACTCGCATCAAAGATTATACTCCATCTCCCTACCTTACCCTCTCCATCCATCTGGATGGACATCGGGAGAGACATGATGCGTTGGCTTGCCGGCAAGGGGTATACGATTCAGCGGTTGAAGGCATCAAGCTGACCTGTGCGGAAGGGTTTCGGGTCGCCATTAACTTCACCCTTTATGAGGGGATCGCCGCCCAGGAGGTTTCAGGTTTCTTCGACTTTGTGATGAGTTTGGGGGTTGAAGGTATGATGGTGTCGCCCGCTTATCGATATTCGCAGGCGCCACAAAAGGATATCTTCCTGATGAGGACACGAAGCATAAACCTCTTCCGCGACATCCTCAAACTCGGCAAGGGGCGAAAATGGAAATTCAATCAGTCGATTCTATTTCTCGACTTTCTGGCTGGCAACCAAGCTTATGAATGCACCCCGTGGGGGAACCCTACGCGGAATATCTTCGGTTGGCAGAGACCTTGCTATCTGTTGACGAAGGAAGGTTATGCCCCAAGTTTCAAAGCCCTTATAGACGAGACGATTTGGGAGAATTATGGCAATGGTCGCAATCCCAAGTGTGCCAACTGCATGCTCCATAGCGGTTTCGAGCCGACAGCAGTCCATGACACTTTCATGCATCCCTTTAAGGCACTTTGGGTCTATGTGCGCGGCCCCCGAACCGGGGGCCCTACGGCTCAAGAACTACCCGGCACCTGTCTGGATTCTTCAGTCTCAAAATAGCGAGTGACTCTGCAAAAAGATTCCGGTGACAGCCGGATTCAGTTTTAAACCCAGCTCATGAAGGCAGACAACGGAAAAATTCAGCGGGATTATATCTTGAACCTGGTTAACAAACAACAAATTTGTTAAAATACATATTGTCCATGGGGGGGGCCAACTGGTTCATCTGAACTTCTGAATTTGATATTTGAATTTTAAGAGGATGACATTGGAGAACAGGCCGCAAAAAAGGATCTTTATTGGATTGTTAGTCTTGACCTGTATCATTCTCTTCTTTCTTATCTTTCTCCTCTGGTATGTTCCCATCGTTGGATTGAAAAACATCCATCCCTCCCTCCCGCCTATCTTCAGTTTCGCCCTCGCCTCTTTGGTTTTCCTCATGATCTTCGGTGGTTTACTACTTGTCTTCACGATATTGCGAGGCAAGGATATTTTCCTGTCTCAAAAGTTGAGAGGCATTGTTGCGAAAGTCCTTTTTCCGCTAATGATCCTGATGGGAAAGATCGTCGGCATATCGAAAGAAAGAGTCCGGCAGTCTTTTGTCGAATTGAACAATCACCTCATCCGATCGAACAGATACCGGGTCCAGCCCGATAAACTTTTGATCCTCCTTCCGCATTGCATTCAGGATTTTGACTGCGAGATTAAGATCACAGGGAATATTAGAAATTGTAAAGGCTGCGGAAAATGTGAAATTAAAGATTTGATTGAACTCTCTGATCAATATCATTTAAAGATCGCCGTGGCCACTGGCGGAACATTGGCCAGAAGAATTGTTTTGGAGAACAGACCTGAGGCCATTGTGGCGGTCGCCTGCGAACTTGATCTGACGGCTGGTATTCAAGATACTTATCCCATTCCTGTAATCGGGGTCCTGAACGAGCGTCCCAACGGGCCCTGCATCAACACCAAAGCGGATATTGAGAAGGTGAGGAGTGCCATAATGGACTTTCTTGAAGGCCCCCCGTCTTCCGACCGTTCAGTAAACCCCGTTAGAAATTCCAGCGGGGCATTAAACCCCGCCGGAATTATTACAAAACCCAACCCCGCTGCAGAGCAGCGGGGCATTATTTCTAACGGGGTAAAGCCGGAAATCGATCCACCCCGCCCATTCGATAGGCTTAGGGGAAAAAGCTCCCGGGGATAATTCCTAATGGATATTACTCGATATTTACAAGAAAAGAAGGAGAAGGTGGATTCCGCTTTGGAGAAATATCTCCCGGAAAAAGAGGAATTCACATTGAATCTTCACAAGGCGATACAGCACAGTCTTTTTGCTGGAGGGAAGCGGATACGTCCCATTTTATCCATCGCCTCCTTTGAGGCAGTGGGAGGAAAGGGAGAGAGGATTCTTCCATTTGCTTGCGCCCTAGAGATGATCCACACCTATTCTCTTATCCACGATGATCTCCCGGCGATGGATAACGATGATTATCGCCGGGGACAACCCGCCTGTCACAAAGTATTTGGAGAGGCGATCGCAATTTTGGCAGGAGATGGCCTCCTCACAGAGGCCTTCAAGCTGATGACAAACCAGTCCGTAAAAGACCACCCTTCAAGTGACGGAGGGTTGATCCTCGAGCTGGTCAACGAGGTTGCTCAGGCAGCAGGGGTTTCAGGGATGGTAGGCGGGCAAGTGGCGGACATTGAATCAGAGGGAAAAGCAGTGGATCTCCCTACAGTCCAATACATTCATACATATAAGACAGGAGCGATGATCTTAGCTTCGGTTCGGGTGGGAGCGAAATTGGGAGGTGCGAAAGAATCCATCCTCAAGGCGCTGACCCGCTATGGGGAGAACCTTGGGTTGGCCTTTCAGGTCGCTGATGATATCCTGAATGTCGAAGGAAAGGCTGCTTTAATGGGTAAAAAGACAGGAAGCGATCTTTCAAAGGGGAAGGCAACTTATCCTTCTGTATTGGGAGTGGAGGAGTCGAAGAAAAGAGCAAGAGAATTGGTACGCCTGGCGGTTGATGCTCTAAAACCATTGGGGCCGGAGGCCGATCCGCTCAGGGAGATCGCTCGTTTCGTCGCAGCGAGAGAATACTGATGGATGGACAACGGCAAGATAATTCCGGTGCATAAATCCCACCTGGTAAACCCCGTTAGAAATTCCAGCGGGGCATTATTTCTAACGGGGTAAAAAGAAGCCCCTTTCATCAAAGGGGCCAAATTCAAAAATGTTTGATCTTCTGGTGCCTAGGGCCGGATTTGAACCGGCACGGTGGGGGGCCACCGAGGGATTTTAAGTCCCTTGCGTCTACCAATTCCGCCACCCAGGCGTTATTTAGTTATTGAGTTCATTACGTCATTGGGTCATTGCGTCACTGATGCATCAGCTATTGAAACTAAAAATATAGCTTTTGACTCACTTTGTCAACCCCTCCCTTGTATCCAAAAAGATCTTATGTTAAATGTGAGAAAAGTATTCCGAAGAGCGGACACGGAATACGGACATGATTCTTAACAAGGAGGAAAACCAATGCGATCCGATAGTATGAAAAAGGGACTTGAGAGAGCACCTCACCGTTCCCTTTTTAAAGCCCTGGGATTGACGGACGAAGAGATTGAGCGGCCCATGATCGGCATTGCCAACTCCGCCAACGAAGTCATTCCAGGCCATCTCCATTTGCATCAGCTCTCCGATGCTGTCAAAGCGGGGGTCCGAATGGCAGGAGGAACTCCTCTCGAATTCTTCACAATCGGGATTTGTGATGGAATCATCATGGGGCATGGGGGAATGAAATATTCACTTAGTTCAAGAGAATTGATCGCTGATTCGGTTGAATCCATGGCCATGGCTTACCCTTTCGACGGTCTGGTCCTCATTACAAACTGTGACAAAATCATTCCAGGAATGATGATGGCGGCAGCCCGACTTAATATTCCGACCATTCTCGTGAGTGGCGGTCCCATGCTGGCGGGCGAGTTTCAGAACAGAGAGATTGATTTAATCACAGTCTTTGAGTCCGTAGGAAAGGTGAAGGTAGGGGACATGACGGAAAGGGATCTCAAGGAGATCGAAGGCTGTGCTTGCCCGGGGGTGGGCTCTTGTGCGGGTATGTTTACGGCAAACTCCATGAATTGTCTTTCAGAGGTCCTTGGTTTAGCCCTACCTTATAACGGGACCATTCCAGCCGTCTTTGCTGAAAGAATACGATTGGGAAAGAAATCAGGAATCCAAATCATGGAGTTGATCAAAAATAACTTGACGCCTTCTAAAATCCTGACAGGGAAAGCCTTTGAAAACGCTGTCACGGTGGATATGGCATTTGGGGGCTCCACCAATACTTCGCTTCATCTTCCTGCCATTGCCAGGGAGGCAGGGATAAAACTTTCTTTGCAGACTTTCAACAAAATCAGTGGGAAGACACCCCATCTCTGTAGTATGTCACCAGGGGGCCCCTATCATATTCAAGATCTTCATCACGCAGGAGGGATTCCAGCCCTGATGAAGGAGTTGAGTCGCGGAGGATTGATCCATCAAGGTCCTTTAACGGTCACAGGAAAATCGGTCGGAGAAAATCTTAAGGGAAAGAAAACCTTCAATCCGGAAGTCATCCGTCCCCTGGAGAGACCCTATCACGCCACGGGAGGGTTAGCCATTCTCTTCGGAAACTTAGCCCCTGGAGGTGCAGTGGTCAAACAATCAGCCGTTGATGAGACCATGCTCAAACATCGAGGGCCGGCCAGAGTTTTTGATTCTGAAGAAGAGGCGATCAAGATTATTCTCAATAGAAAGATCAAAAAAGGGGAAGTGGTCGTCATCCGTTATGAAGGCCCAAAAGGGGGACCGGGAATGAGGGAAATGCTGGCCCCCACCTCTGCGATTGTCGGCGTCGGAAGAGACAGGGATGTCGCTTTGCTCACCGATGGCCGTTTTTCAGGAGGAAGTCGCGGAGCAGCCATCGGCCATATTTCTCCAGAAGCGGCAGAGGGTGGTCCTATTGCCGTGGTGCGGAATGGGGATCAGATTGAGATTGATATTCCCGGAAAGAAACTCAACCTCCTTATCTCCAACGATGAAATGAAAGAAAGATTGTCTAAGTGGAAACCACCAAAGAAAAAACTGAAGGGTTATCTCAAACGATACGCAAGACTGGTGACATCCGCCAATACGGGTGCAACGTTCGAGGAATAATTTCAAATTGCACATTGCTTGCTGAGGGAACGGAATCAAGTCGCTTGCAGGTTAAGGCAACGAAGCCGATGGATACCTGAGCCTTTATGATCTGGGATTTGTTTTCTATCAGTGTTTAAGTCTTTTGGTGTCCCGATCGAAATAGAGTTCCTCAACATCATATCTAAAATTATATGCGTTCCCTGCAAATCTCCTCAAAACCTCGTCTATCTTTTTAATGAAAAGCTCGACTTGGTCATCTTCTATATGGGCTGCAAGGAATTTAATAGTGATTTTTGCCATGGTGAGAGCCATCTATTTAACAGCAAATAGTGTGCCATCCATTTTAAAAACCTGTAATCCATTTAAATTCATAAATTTGAGAAGATTATAGAGAGCTTCTCCAAAAAGATCATAACAAATTTGGGTTTCCCTTTACAAAATTGACCATGAAAAATTAATTCTGGACATAAGATTATCAGGGGATGGTCTTCAAACAGCGATTGGTACTTTTTAAATTAGTATGAGAAGATAAACAAAGATTAAAAGAGATCGTTTCTAAAACATTTTTTCATTAATCCACAATAGATGTTGAATCATTGTGGAATTAGATATTCTTCTGCTTGATAGAGGCCGTTTCAACCGTTTTGCCTAAAAAACAGGCACACATAAGTCATTGAATAAATTTGTAAATCTGAATATTTTTAAAAGTAAAGCGATATCGGCTAAACTCAAAGTCATAAACAACTCCGTCATATGATAAGCTTGTCCTTTCTCTAACCTGCTAAAGAGTATTATCTTTTTCAGCTAACCATACATTTTGTCTGGAAACCGAAACCTACTGAGCTTTTTTAGAAAGATCCTTTTGAGGATTCCATCAGGTTTTCACCTTTTGGATTTTCTCATTTCTTATGCTCTTTCCGTGCTTTCATCATAGAATCATGGCTTCAACCTTATTCCTCTTCATGCCATGATCCATCACCTTCACCATTTCTACCCCCATCTTTACCACAAGAGTCTTAAAGTTATGTAAATTGACGATAGCCAAATCATGAAGATGATCATTGCATCGGTCCAGTTTCTTGGTTTCTTACTTATAGATCGGAAGCGTGCTTTCTCTCTACATTCTTCCATAACTTCTTTGGGAATCATTGTGACGAGAAGGGCGGTCCCCGCGGGGGCAATGATTAAGTCGTCAAGATACCCGATAACAGGTATGAAATCTGGAATTAAATCGATCGGGCTTAAAACATACCCAATCATGAAGAGTGCGAAGACTTTTGCATACCAAGGAGTTTTTGGATGTTTAGAGGCAAGGCAGAGGGCGCATACCTCACTTTTTAACTACTTCGATCTTGTCCTCCAATTTCTTATATCCCCTTTCAAAATCCTCTCTAATTCACTTTGGTGTCTTCCTCCCCTTCATCCATTCTTTATTCATCCCCTGACCTGCCATCTTCATCATCTCCCTTCTAAATGAAACTCCAATCTCAGTCTATTTTATTTTTTTCCTGCACGCGTCACAAAAATACAGACTTTCTTCTGAATCCTCTGCTGTAATTGCCTGTTCAATTTTCTTTATTATTTCACTGTCTTTATTAATGCACTCTACACAGTAAATATCTCCATCTTCGGTGTAATAACCGACTGCCTCTTCTTTATCGGCCATTTCTTTTCTCCTTTCATTGACAAATCCCCCCTGTTCACAAGGACTCTAGCGAGTAGTTCTTACTGGATTGCTTGGAATGAGAGGAGTTCAATCCTGTATTAAGGTTTATAATAAGTGGATCTTTTTGATTTTTTCACTATCCCGATTACATTTGGAACAAGCCGAGCAACGGGTGAATTATCATTTTCATTAAGGCTTCCTGGGAAACCGACCTTCTCGAACTCAATATCATTTGCTGAAAAATATAGGCTGGCTTGTTGGCCTCCCTCCAAATACATAGCATTATGAATCGAAATAGGAATGGATAATAATATATTGGCAAAGTCGTACCCGGAGTAACGAGACTCCGTAAAGATGAATAATACATTCCCGCTTTTGTCTATGCCGAAAACAGCCATGCTCCACATCTTATCCTGTTTGCTCCAGACATTCTCCTGCCGACAGCTAATCATTCTAATATTCTGGACAAGCGTCTGATACTTGACCCTTAGCCTTTCAAAATCTTGGCATTTCAGATCAATAATCTGAACCTCTGGGAGGTTGGGTTCGATTGGGTTAAACGCCAAAACGGCTTTATAAGCAGCACTAAGTTTTGGATTGTTAATATGACTAAAGTTCTTCATGTAGCCAACGTTTCTTATCCCATCCTCCTGGTACATTCCTGCATTGGTAACAGTGATGAGATTGTGATTTCGACACCATTTCTTTGGGGTCATCTTTATTTTACCGTGCTCCGAAGCACATAGAAGTTTTAACGAATAACCCTTAGGGTCAACCTTCACAATGGTAATTTCTGAGGCGTTGATCTTTGATTTCCCCGGGAACGCAAATTCCCCAATGTACAACCCTTCATCAACTTTCTTCCATAGATCATCTTTGGGTAGGGTCACAACAGGAGATAGAACCGTACCGATGATTGCGATAAGAATGGCAAAGAAAGCAGCTTTTCGTTTCATGGACTCCTCTTTTTAAATGTCTATATCCTTTCATCTTCTTTGCTGAAGACCTTCAGCAAAAATCCTTTTCAGGGTCAGTATCCAAACAGTGAGGTAAGGATAACGACCACTCCAAGCAATCCGATAACCCATCGAAAAACTCCTGAAATGAAAAAAACCAGGATGATCAGAATAACTCCTGTGAAGAAACGAAATATCGCCTCTCCTTTTCCAACATTTTTCACTTTGGCTACCGATTCCATTTCTCCTCCTAATTTTAAGTGTATTAAATTTTAAGCAGGGTGTCAATGAGCATTGGAAGGCAAATCTCCTCACCCACAACGCAGGGTTTTCGGAACACATGTTCCCGTGAAAATAGTTGTACCTTTAACCCTGAATGGATGCGCGGAGATTGGGCTTTTCTCCGAAAGGTTGGGTGGATTGACTTCTTGGGGCAAATCGGCGGGGGAAAAGAAAAAACTGAAGTATCGTAAGCTATGCAGAAGCCATTCTTTTATGATAGAAATGTAGGTAAATCCCTAATAGGTCATCTGCCAATTTTTCGCTTCTCTCTTTAATCTCATACAAACTTGATAGAAAAGATTGAAGGGATTCATTAATTTTGGTTAAGTTCTCGCGGCTCCTCGTCGAACTTTCTGATATTTTTTTCTCCCTTTCACGACATTCTTCGATAAGATCTTTTAACTTTTCTCTTTCTTCTTCGGTCCATTCTGATACCAGCTGGTCAACTGTTTTCATATTCTATCCTATATGACATCATCCTATTTGCTAAAAGCAAGAAATATATTAGCAAAATATATACCGGCTTCATGGGTGATCCGAAAATTCATGAAATACCCCGCCTCTTCGAAGAGTTAGCGAATTGCAAAAAAAACTTTGTGAAAACTAACCTCTCTAAAAAAGAGAACCGCTTTGCTCTTTTTGAAAAAATATTTTCCCTTTTTGGGAAAATCTGATGGATTCAATCTTTAGGTTATCTCAGCAACAATAAAACAAAAGAGCGTACAAGTTATTGGTAATATTTTTGCCCTTTAACTTTACTTGGAGGTGACAACCGGATTGGAACCGGTAAATCGTAATATACCGAACAATCTGTCCGGTCATCAAAAAAAGCTAAGCATTAGAACACAGGCCTTTACCCCGTTAGAAATAATGCCCAGCTGCTCTGCCCTGTACACCATGCGGTGCAGGGCTCTGCAGCGGGGTTAGATTTTAGAATAATTCCGGCAGGGTTTAAAGCCCCGATGGAATTTCTAACGGGGTTTACTTTTTAAAATAAATGATTTACCCTATTGCCCTTACCTTGATTCTCAAGTAAACCCCGTTAGAAAATCTTCTACTTTCTAACGGGGTAAATTCGCGGAGGGACGGGCCCTAAGCTGCCCCACGGGGTTGATCAAAAATGGTTACGGACAAACTATGATAATCGACGAAGGAGGCTTACGAATGGCTTTCGACAATCGGGGAATATTTGGCCGAAGGAAGATGCTTGAAAGGATAACCATCCTAGTTGTCGTCATCTGTTTGACTCTCTTGTTCTGTTCCTTTTCGGCAGCTCAGACCGATCGAATAGAAAAACATCACACTTTTTTTCTCTATTTTGAGAATGATTCCTTCGGTGGAACCGATAGACATTATACGAATGCATTCCGGCTCACATGGCTCTCGCCGGACCTGACGGAATACGATGAAGATACGAGGCTCCCCCGCTGGGGATTGCCTCTCATCCGTAAAATTCCTTTGATCAATCGGCCTGGCTTTCAGCGCAATGTCGGTCTCTCTGTGGGTCAGAACATCTATACCCCTGAAGATATCTCTAGAAGGAGCCTTATCAAAGACGACCGTCCTTATGCGGGGTGGAGCTATTTCTCCCTTACCTTTCATGTCAAAAACGTGGCTCAGTTGGATGTCTTCGAATTTACGGCTGGAGTCGTCGGACCATCATCATTGGCAGAAGAAACGCAGAGAATCGTCCATAAGTGGCTTGAGAATGAAGATCCGAAAGGATGGGACAATCAACTGAGGAATGAATTGGGCCTCATCATTGGCTGGCAACGTAACTGGCGGCTATTCAGTGCAGGCATGGGTAGAGGCATTGGCTTCGATTTCATTCCCCATATCGGCGGGGTTGTTGGCAACGTGGCTATCTTTGCCAACATGGGTGGAGAGATACGCATCGGCTACAATCTCCCTTTCGACTTCGGCACCTCCTTCATCCGATCAGGAAGCGGCATTGAAGCGCCTGTGGATAAAAATGATCCGCGGCTTCGTCGTCATAAAAACTTTGGTTTCCATCTATTCGCTGACGTCGAAGGCCGGGCAGTGGCACGGAACATTTTCTTAGACGGTAATACCTGGAAAG
>Ga0299912_10003001_pt1 | contig 13846 bp, 12 predicted proteins | sample RVTome_2_FD_207667 | JGI IMG/M metagenome (GOLD analysis project Ga0299912, IMG submission 207667) | Soil microbial communities from uranium-contaminated site in the Upper Colorado River Basin, Wyoming, United States - RVT95D214 (version 2) ...
TCGGGATAGGAGGTGTGTGAAATGACCGATAAACCTGTTGGTGCAGTTCTCGTAGTTGGCGGCGGGATCGCTGGTATGCAGGCGTCTCTCGATCTGGCTGACTCAGGATTCAAGGTCTATCTTGTGGACAGGAGCCCGAACATCGGCGGCGCAATGGCACAACTTGACAAGACCTTCCCCACGAACGACTGTGCAATGTGCATCATGGCACCGAAACTTGTCGAGACAGGCAGACACCATAACATACAGATACTATCGAATGCCGAAGTCGAGTTGGTTGAAGGTTCTCCTGGCAATTTCCGAGTGACGGTAAGAAAGCGGACAAGGCGTGTATTGGAGGACAAATGCACAGGCTGTGGCGTTTGTACGCAACGCTGTCCTATAGAAGTGCCTGATGAGTACAACAAGGGTCTGAAGCTCAGAAAGGCCATCTATGTGAAATATTCCCAGGCAATACCACCGACCCATATCATTGACCAGGAACATTGTATCGGCTGCGGAATCTGCGCAACTCAATGTGAAGCTCAGGCGATTGATTACTCACAGAAGGAAACAATCGTGGAAATGAAGGTCGGGTCGATTGTTCTTGCTCCTGGCTATGAGGAGTTCAATCTGAATCTCAAACCCGAGTACGGCTATGGCAGATATCCGAACGTGGTTTCTTCGCTAGACCTAGAGAGAATGCTGTCGGCGACCGGACCTTATGGCGGCCTTGTTCTTAGGCCGAGCGATGGACAAATCCCTAAGAAGATTGCGTTCATCCAGTGCATAGGATCGCGCGATAAGCAAATAGGGAAGAACTACTGCTCTTCAGTCTGCTGCATGTTTGCCATAAAGGAGGCAGTAATCGCACAGGAGCACACGCCTGGCTTGAAGGCCTACATATTCTTCCTCGACATCCGGGCGTTCGGAAAGGAATTCGACGAGTACTACATCCGTGCGGAAGAGGTTAACAAAATAAAATTCGTCAAGAACAACCGCATCGCCAACGTGGAAGAAGATCCAGCAACGAAGAACCTGAGCGTTCACTATCTAGAGGGGGAGGAACTCAAGAGCGAGGAGTTCGATATGGTTGTTCTCTCTGTTGGCACTTCGCCGCCCAAAGATACGGAGCGGATGAGCCGTGTCTTTGGCATCAATCTGAACAAATACGGGTTCGCGAATACGAGCATTTTCGCGCCGATGGAGACAAACATGCCTGGGGTATATGTCTGCGGAGCATTTGCTGCACCAAAAGACATTCCTGATTCGGTGGCACAGGCAAGCGGAGCAGCGGCGAAAGCGTCATCTTTGATTTCCAGTGCCCGGGGCACACTTGTGACTGAACGATCGTTCCCGCCCGAAACCGACACCGTCGGACAAGAACCTCGCATTGGCGTATTCGTTTGTCACTGTGGCATCAATATTGGCGGCGTAGTGCGCGTGCCCGAGGTCACAGAGTACGCGAAGAGACTACCGAACGTTGTCTACGCTGAAGAGAATCTGTACACATGCTCCCAGGATACCAACGAGAAGATCAAGCAGAAGATAAAAGAGCATAATCTGAACCGTGTGATTGTAGCATCGTGCACTCCGAGAACCCATGCACCACTGTTTCAGAACACCGTTCGTCAGGCAGGACTGAACATGCATCTTTTCGAAATGGCGAACATTCGAGACCAGTGCTCATGGGTTCATACCCACGAACCGGACAAGGCAACGGAGAAGGCGAAAGACCTCGTTCGGATGGCCGTTGCAAAGGCGAGGTTGCTCGAGCAATTGCCCCGCATCACTGTCCCGGTAAAGAAGAGCGCGCTCATACTCGGTGGTGGGATGTCCGGCATGACCTGCGCAATTCAGCTCGCAGAAGAAGGATATGAAGCACACATTGTTGAGAAAGAGAAAGAGCTTGGTGGGATCCTCAAACGCGTACATTACACACTGAATGGCGAGAATACGCAGAGGGAATTGAAGGGAATGATCGATAGGATAAAAGGCAATGGGAAGATTCACGTCCACACGAATGCACTTCTCAAAGGATTGAGTGGTTATGTCGGCAACTATGTCGCAACCGTCGCCACTAAGGGGAAGGAAGAGAAGATAGACACTGGTGTGATCGTTGTCGCGACTGGCGGAGTGGAACACAAGCCAACAGAATACCTATACGGGAAGCATGACGGGATCAAGACCCAATTGGAATTCGAAGAACTCATTGCCAAGGACCCGCTTGCGGCCAAGAAGACGAAGAACATCGTGATGATACAATGCGTCGGCTGCAGAACGAAAGAGCGCGCGTACTGTTCACGTGTGTGCTGCACCGAAGCGATCAAGAACGCGCTCAAGCTGAAAGAGTTGAACCCTGCCGCGAACATATACATCCTGCACAAGGACGTTCGCACATATGGGTTCCGTGAGGATTTCTACACGGAGGCTGCGGAGAAAGGAATAGTGTTCGTCAGATACTATGATGATTCTTTGCCTACCGTAACAATGGAAAAAGGGAAACTGCAAGTTCAGGCGTTCGAACACTTCTTGGGTGAGCATATTGTCGTGAGGCCAGACTTGCTGGTGCTCGCAGCCGCGACCCTCCCGAACCCAGACAACGAGACTATTGCAAAGATACTCAAGGTGCCGCTGAGCAAGGACAGATTCTTCCTCGAGGCGCACATGAAGCTACGTCCCGTAGACTTTGCGACGGACGGCATCTATCTCTGCGGACTCGCTCATTCACCCAAATTCATAGAAGAATGCATTGCGCAGGCATCGGGGGCAGTCGCACGTGCGTCAACCATTCTTTCGAAAGACAACTATGAGGTCGAAGGAATAGTCTCTCAGGTGAACGAACAGAAATGCACTGGCTGTGGCACTTGCTTGACGATTTGCCCATATGGCGCAATGGAGAAGACGGCTGAGGGCTTGGCCAAAACAAACATCGTTTTGTGCAAGGGCTGTGGCACTTGTGTTGCATCATGCCCGGAGAGGGCTGTTCGGTTGCCAGGTTTCACTGATGAGCAACTCATTGCTCAGGTTGCGAATGCCATCAAAGAAGCCAATGGCGTCAAGGAGGGGGCATAGATGGCTTTCGAACCTCGCATTGTGGGCTTTCTCTGCAATTGGTGCAGTTACGCAGGTGCGGATTTGGCAGGAGTTTCAAGATTCCAGTACCCACCGAACATCAGGACAATCCGCGTGATGTGTTCAGGCAGGATTGACCCTGTCATCATAATCGAAGCTCTGATCCAAGGTGCAGATGGTGTACTCGTCGGAGGATGTCATCCGGGTGATTGCCACTATGTGACTGGCAACCTCCAAGCTGATTGCAAGATTGGCCTCACAAAAAGGATTCTCGAGCTTGCGGGCCTCGACTCACGACGCGTGCGACTCGAATGGGTGAGTGCCTCTGAGGGCCAACGATTCGCTGAACTCATCAAAGACTTCACGGGAGTGCTTCAGACACTTGGTCCAAGCAACGCAGGAGAGATTAGAGACGGCTTGGTAGCAGTGCGCAATGCCCTCAGTGACTTCAGACTAAGAGCTCTTGTTGGCAATGAGCTGAAGGTCGTCGATGAGGGGAATGTCTACGGGGATAAGCTGCTGAAAGAGAAGTTCCTAGACATTGTGTACGATGCTACCAAGGAGGAATTCGAGAGATCAATGATCCTTCTACTGTCGAAGAACAACAACATGTCCGTTAAGGACCTCTCGAAGAAGATGAACGTTCCGACAAATCGAGTACTGGGACACATAGTCGTCCTGAGGCAGAAGAACCTCATCTCAATGGGCCACCCGGAGGGCTTCACACCCACATACAAGACCATTGAGATCGGAGGTGAGCATTGATGGCGGCCGGCGACAAGGTCGGCGCGGTAATGGTGGTCGGTGGTGGCATCTCTGGGATGCAATCTGCGCTTGACCTGGGCGATTCCGGATACAAGGTCTACCTGGTCGAGAAGCAGCCGAGCATTGGCGGAGTGATGGCACAGCTTGATAAAACCTTCCCAACCAACGATTGCGCAATGTGCATCATGGCGCCCAAGCTCGTCGCCACGGGCAGGCACCATAACATCGACCTGATCACGAACGCCGAGATCACAGCGGTGGATGGCCAGGTGGGCAACTTCAAGGTCACGATCAAGCAGAGGGCGTTCAGGGTCGACCCGAAGAAATGCACCGGGTGTGGCAGTTGTGCCCAGAAGTGCCCGATCGAGGCAAAGAACGAATTCGATGAGAATACGAAGATGCGCAAAGCGATCTATGTCAGGTACCCGCAGGCGGTTCCGCTGATCTACTCTATCGACGCCGACAAATGCATCGGCTGCGGCATCTGCGCTGAGGAGTGCAAAGCCAAGGCAGTGGTATACGATCAGAAGGAGAACGTCCAGGAGATCAAGGTCGGCTCAATCATTCTCTCACCAGGCTTCGACGAGTTCAACGCGCGCCTCAAGACCGAGTACGGATACGGCGTGCATCAGAACGTGGTCACGAGCATCGAGTTCGAGAGGATGCTGTCTGCGACTGGCCCGTACATGGGCGCCGTGCTCCGGCCATCTGACGGAGACATCCCGGAGAAGGTCGCGTTCATTCAGTGCGTCGGCTCGAGGGACGAGCACTGCGGGAACGAGTACTGCTCCAGCGTTTGCTGCATGTACTCGATCAAGGAGGCAATAATCGCGAAGGAGCACGGGGGGAACATCAAGCCCTCGATATTCTTCATGGACATGAGGGCCTTCGGGAAGCAGTTCGACGAGTACTACAACCGCGCGCAGGACGAGTACAAGATCAGATTCGTCAGGTCGAGGGCCGCGGCGATAACCGAGGACCCGAAGACGAAGAACCTGAAGATCAAGTATGTCGAGGGCGGCGAGCCCAAGGAGGAGGAGTTCAACCTCGTCGTGCTCGCAGTCGGGCTCAGGCCCCCCGCAGACGCCGAGAACCTCAGCAGGATCATGAAGTTCAAGCTCAACGAGGACGGATTCGCGCAGACGGGCGTGTTCACGCCCGTGGAGACATCGAGGCCGGGGATATTCGTGAGCGGCGCGTTCTCAGCGCCCAAGGACATACCGATGACCGTTGCGGAGGCGTCCGCGGCCGCGGCAAAGGCGGGCACGGAGATAGCTTCGTCCAGGGACACGCTCGTCACGAAGAAGGAGTATCCAAAGGAGATCAGCGTCGAGGGACAGGAGCCGAGGATAGGCGTGTTCGTCTGCCACTGCGGCATCAACATCGGAGGGGTCGTCAACGTGCCCGAGGTCATGGAATACGCGAAGACCCTCCCGAACGTGGTGTTCGCCGAGCAGAACCTGTACACCTGCTCTCAGGATACCCAAGAGAAGATCAAGGAGAAGGTCAAGGAGCTGAATCTGAACAGGGTCGTCGTCGCCAGCTGCACGCCGAGGACTCACGAGCCGCTGTTCCAGAACACCATCCGGGAGGCCGGGCTCAACGCCTACCTGTTCGAGATGGCCAACATCAGGGACCAGTGCTCGTGGATACACATGCACGAACCCAAGGCCGCGACGAGGAAGGCGAAGGACCTCGTGCGCATGGCGGTCGCGAAGTCGAGGCTGCTCGAGCCGCTCGAGAACCTCACGATCAAGGTCAACCAGCAGGCGCTCGTGGTCGGCGGCGGCATATCAGGCATGACCTCCGCGCTCGAGCTGGCCAAGCAGGGCTTCAAGGTGCACCTGGTCGAGAGGGAGAAGGAACTCGGGGGCAACGCGAGGAAGCTCCACTTCCTACCGTCCGGCGAGGACCCCGTTGCGTTCGCGAAGCAGCTCGACAAGCAGGTCACCTCCAGTCCGAACATCACCGTCTACACCGGCGCGAAGATCAAGAGCATAGACGGCTACGTGGGCAACTTCAAGACGACCCTGGAGAGCGGAGAGCAGTTCGAGCACGGCGTCGTGATAATCGCCATCGGCGGCGAGGAATACAAGCCGCAGGGCGAGTACTTGTACGGCAAGAACAAGGGCGTATTGACGCTGCTCGAGTTCAAGGACAAGCTCTCGAAGGGAGAGGCCAAGGGCAACGAGTACGTGTTCATCCAGTGCGTCGGTTCGAGGGAGAAGGACAACCCGAACTGTTCTCGTGTCTGTTGCACGGGCACGATGAGCGCGGCCAAGAAGATCAAGGAGAAGGACCCGAACGCGAAGGTCTGGGTGCTCTACAGGGACATCAGGACCTACGGGTTCAGGGAGAAGTACTACAAGGATGCCGCGAACGCGGGCGTCAAGTTCGTCAGGTTCGAGGACACTCAGAAGCCGAAGGTCGAGGAGAAGGGCGGCAAGCTCGAAGTGACAGTCAAGGACGAGGACACGGGCAAGGAGATCAACCTCAAGCCCGACTACCTCGTGCTCGCGTCAGGGACGAGGGCGCAGACGGATGCGGGCAAGATAGCCCCGATGTGCAAGGTGCCCCAGACCAAGGAAGGGTTCTTCCTGGAGGCCCACATGAAGCTGAGGCCAGTCGATTTCGCTACTGAGGGCATCTATCTCGCCGGCCTAGCGCATGGTCCGAAGTTCATAGACGAGAGCATCGCCCAGTCGCTCGGCGCGGTCTCGAGAGCGATGACCGTGCTATCGAAGACGACCCTCGAGGCTGAGGGAATCGTGGCGAGCATCGACGAGACCCTGTGCGACGGGTGCGGCATGTGCGTGCCGACCTGCGAGTACAAAGCTCTCGATGTGGTGCCGAACAAGAAGGAGGCGAACAAGAAGCTGGTCGAGGTCAATGTCGGCCTATGCAAGGGCTGCGGCGCATGCGTGGGCGCGTGTCCCGCGGGCGCGCTGACCCAGAAGGGCTTCAAGGACTCTCAGATCTACGCGATGATCGACGCCGCACTTGAGGGCGAGAAGCCCAAGCAGGAGGTGAAGCAATGACCACGGCAGCTGCACATGAGTCTAGCCATGAAGGGAATGGATTCGATCCTAAGATACTGGTCTTCTGCTGCAACTGGTGCTCGTACGCGGGAGCGGACCTGGCGGGCGTCAGCAGGCTGCAGATGCCACCGTACTTCAGGACCATCAGAGTCATGTGCTCCGCGAGAGTCGACCCTGAGTTCATAATGAGGGCGTTCCAGAAGGGCGCGGATGGCGTGCTCGTGGCTGGATGCCACCCAGCGGACTGCCACTACATCGGCGGGAACTACAGGACCCGGAGGAGGATAGCCCTGATGAAGATGCTCATCCAGCAGTTCGGGTTCGACCCCGACAGGCTCCGGCTGGAGTGGGTCTCGGCAGGCGAGGGCGAGAAGTTCCAGAGGACCATAATCGAATTCACGAACACCATCAAAGAACTTGGTCCGTCTCCCATCCACGGAGGTGGTGGATGAGGATGTCCCTCAGAGAGGCCAGGATACGAGCGGCGCTAAGGACCGTCGACGGCGAGAGGGTCAGGTGGCTCCTCGGCAAGAAGGGGCAGCTGACCACCGCCGGGAACGTGTTCGGCGAGGTGATCACGGACGCGAGGTACAGCTTCATAGTCCAGAAGGCGGCAGGAGTAGAGCTTGAGAGGAACTTGCTCATGCTGGAGATGGAGGATGGCCCTCGGACGGTCCACGAGCTCAGCGATGCCACGGGCATGACGAAGCCGGACATCGTGAAGCACATCATCGCGCTCAGGAAATGGAGACTGGTCGAGCAGGTAGGCATGAAGGGCCAGTCGCCGCAGTACATGGCCGTACCGAAGAAGGGATGATCCACAAGGGGTGAACAAACATGGCTGACAAAATCAAGATCGCACAATACTGGGGAGCGGGGTGCGGAGGATGCGATGTAGCGCTCCTGGACATAGACGCAAAGATACTGGACGTTCACGCGATAGCGGAAGTGGTGTTCTGGCCGATCGGTTTCGACGGCAAGATCCGCGATATCGAGAAGATGCCCGACAAGTCTATCACGGTCTCGTTCTACAACGGAGCGATAAGGAACTCCGAGAACGAACACATCGCCAAGTTGCTCAGACAGAAGTCGGTGATCATGATCGCGTTCGGCTCGTGCGCGTGCTATGGGGGAACGCCGGGCCTTGCAAACGTAACGAACAAGAAAGAAGTATTCGAGACCGTGTACAAGAACACACAATCAACTGACAACCCCGAGTTCGTGACGCCCCAGGCGCACCTGAAGGTCAAGGAGGGCGAGCTAGAGCTGCCGGAGTTCTACGACACCGTCAAGATGCTTGAAGATGTCGTGGACGTTGACTACTTCATGCCAGGCTGCCCGCCGACGGTCAATCTGATCGCGATGGCGGTGGACGCAGTCGCCGCCCATGTGACGAAGGGCGCGGCACTGCCCCCGAAGGGCGCGGTGATCGCCTCCGACAAGACCCTCTGCGATGAGTGCAAGAGGGAGAGGGTCGAGAAGGGAAGGAGGATCGAGAAGATCTATCAGGCCTACGAGATCACGCCAGATCCCAAGAAGTGCCTGATCGACCAGGGGATCATCTGCATCGGACCAGCGACGAGAGCTGGTTGCGGCGCCATGTGCCCGAACGCGCAGATGCCCTGCAGGGGATGCATGGGCCCGACCAAGGGCGTGACCGACCAGGGCGCGAGCATGCTGAGCGCGCTGTCGTCGATCCTGAACATAACGGACTCGGAGTCGAAGATGAGCGAAGAGCAGATCATGGAACTGATGATGCAGGTGAAGGACCCACTGGGGACCTTCTATGCGTTCACGCTGCCGAAGTCACCGCTGAAGAGGACTGTGACCGAGAGAGGAAGAAGGAAGGGGTGAGCAAATGGCTGGACCTACAATCAATGACACACCGGTGAAGACGAAAGAGAAGAAGATCACGATAGACCCCATCACCAGGCTGGAAGGCCATGGCAAGATCGAGATATTCCTGAACGATGCTGGCAACGTGGAGAACGCCTACTTGCAGATTCCAGAACTCAGGGGCTTCGAACGATTCTGCATAGGGAGACACGTCATGGAGCTCCCCGTGCTCACGAACAGGCTCTGCGGCGTTTGTCCGGCTGCGCACCACCTCGCGGCCACCAAGACCCTCGATGCGGTCTTCGGCGCTGAGCCGCCGCCGACCGCGAAGAAACTGAGGGAACTGTTCTACATGGGCCAGTACACGCACAGCCACATCGCGCACTTCTACGCCCTCGCGGCACCGGACTTCGTGCTGGGACCGTCTGCGCCTTCGAATAAGAGGAACGTGCTGGGAGTGGTCGACGCTGTTGGTGTGCCGATAGGAGCTGAGGTAATCAAGCACCGATCCTACGGCCAGAAGGTCCAGGAAATCGTCGGCGGAAGGGCTACGCACCCCGTGTTCGGCCTGCCAGGGGGCGTTTCGAAGCAGATCAGCGAGGAGGAGCGCGTCCAGATGGAGACGATGGCCAAGTCGTGTGTCGAATTCGGCAAGTTCACGGTCCAGCTGTTCAAGGACGTCGTGTTGGGCAACAAGGACTACATGAACATCGTGCTCAACAAGGACGCGTACTACCTCGAGACCTATTACATGGGCATGGTCGACAAGAACAACAAGAGCAACTTCTACGACGGAGACATAAGGGTGGTCGACCAGACGGGCAAGGAAGTTCAGAAGTTCAAGCCGAGCGAGTACCTGAATGTCATATCAGAGCATGTCGAACCGTGGACATACATGAAGATGCCCTACCTGAAGAAGGTCGGCTGGAAGGGCTTCGTGACCGGTCCGACAAGCGGCATCTACAGAGTGGGCCCGCTTGGAAGGATCAATGTGTGCAACGGCTACACTACCCCTCTCGCGCAGAAAGAGTACGAGCTCTTCAGGAAGACCTTGGGAGACCTCGGGGTCACTGGTCCGGCGCATCACACGCTGGCGTACCACTGGGCCAGGGTGATCGAGCTCCAGCACGCGGCCGAGAGGATGCTCGAGCTGGCGAGTGACAAGACCATCACGAGCGCGGACATCCGCGGGAAGTATAACGAGCCCAAGGAAGGCGTGGGCATAGTCGAGGCGCCAAGGGGCACACTGATTCACCACTATGCTTCCGACAAGGACGGTCTGTGCACGAAGATCAACATGATCGTCGCGACGACGAACAACTATGCTGCCATCAACACGAGCGTGATACAGGCCGCGAAGGCGCTGATCAAGGACTGGATGGTCTCGCCCGGACTGTTGAACAAGGTCGAGATGGCCTTCAGATGTTACGACCCGTGCAACTCATGCGGGACGCACTCACTGAACGGCGGGCCTGCGCTCCAGATTACTGTCAGGCGGAAGGACGGCTCGGTCCTGACCACGCAGAGCAACTACTAGAACGGCTTCCGGGGGGCGACGGTCCTCCCGAAGGACGACGTCATCTAACCGCTCCACGGCTTGAGTTGAATACGAACGAACAATACTAGTGACTCTGGGACTCTCCGCCTCCAGACGATGAGCAGAATCAAGCTGGGCCCGATGGATGAGAGCGAGTTCTCGGGTTACATGAAGGACAACACAATACGATATGCGGCCGAGTGCGCAAGGGCGGGTCGGTGGGCGGAACAGGATTCATTCCAGATGGCGGAGAAGTCGATCAATGATATCCTTCCCGACGGAATGAGGACCAAGGACCATTACTTTTTCAAGCTGAGGGATCTAATCACTGGGCAAGAGGTAGGCGTTGCATGGCTGTCGATTCAGGACCAGGCTGGGTTCAGGTCGGTCTTCATCTATGACATCTTCATCTGCGAGAGTTGTCGAGGCAAAGGACTCGGAACTGAGACTCTAAAGGATATTGAGGGTTGGGCAGAGAGATCGGGAGCCAAATCAATCTGGCTGCACGCGTTTTGGAACAATCAGGACGCAATCGCACTCTACAGGCGTTTGGGATATGCTGAGACTGACGTCACCATGTCAAAGAAGATTATCTAGGACTGCAACCAATCAGGATTATTGCGACCGAGGCCTTTCGTATGGATGTTAAGACTCTAGTGCTCGGAGTGGGGAACCCAATCCTGTCCGATGACGGCGTCGGAATCCACATTGCGCGCAAGCTGAAGGAGATGAGGCTGTCCGGAGTAACCGTAGAGGAGCTGGCAGCCAGTGGTCTTGAGCTCCTCGACATGGTCGTCGGCTACGACGAGGTAATCATCATAGATGCGATCCAGACCAAGGACGGAAGACCCGGCGACTTCTACGAACTTGAAGAGAAGGATTTCGAGAAATCCATCCACGGATCCTCGCCACACGGGATCAACATCGCGACTGCGCTTGCGCTCGGCAGAAAGATCGTGCCTGAAAAGATGCCGAAGAGAGTAACTTTCGTTGCCGTCGAGGCGGATGACGTCGTGAACGTCAGCGAGAGACTGACGGAGAAGGTCCAGAACGCGGTCCCTGGGATACTCGACAAGATCGTCAACGAGATCGGGAAGAAGTAATACGGCTCAACATATTCGAGGCACGGGATCGCCAACCGGTGGTTCTATGACTCGCTTGCCACCCGTATGAGTCTCCATCATGACGCCTTTGACCCCTTCATCCGCCTCGCCGATCATCCTTGCCTTCCTGCCTTCTGGGCGCTTGGATATCGCCTTCAAAACATCGTCGGCCAGGTCGGGCACAACGGCCATAATTACCTTCCCTTCGTTGCCTACTTCGAGCGCGTCAATCCCGAGCATCTCGCAGGCCGACACAACCGCTTCGTCGAACGGGAGATCCTCCTCCCGGATCCTGATTCCGACCTTCGACTTGTCCGCCCATTCGTTCAGAAGGTTCGCAACTCCTCCGCGCGTGGGGTCCTTCATGGCGGTGATTCCGCCGACCTTAAGGCCCTCTGCGATGAGGTGATTCAGAGGAGCCGCATCGCTCTTGATGGAGGTTTCGAACCCGTAGCCTTCTCGAAACGACAGAAGTGCGACCCCGTGGTTGCCGATGGGTCCGGAGATGATGATCTTGTCGCAATCAGCAACTGCGGAGTCGTTCGGCCAGTTCCAGCCGAACTTCCTATGCTTCTTCACGACCTTGATGTCATGATCCAGGTGATCTGAGCGCTTTCCGATGCCGCTCGTGTTTATGAAAAGACCGTCTGCGGCGCTCTTCTCCACCACCTTCGTGTCGCCAGTGACTATCCTCACGTCCGCTTTCCTCGCCGTGGAGTTCATGCTCTTCATTATCTTATGCAGGTCCTCGCTGGAAAAACCTTCCTGAATTATCATCGCACACGATAACGCCAGAGGTGTCGCGCCCATCACGGACAAATCGTTGACTGTGCCTGCGACTGCCAGGGTTCCGATATCCCCTCCAGGGAAGAAGAGCGGCTTGACCGTGTACGAATCGGTAGTGAAGGCTATCCCGTCGATTATGGCCGCGTCGTCTAATGCCGCGAGCGGTATTTCGCCGAAGTCGTGATCGAGCTCTTTGAGCACGAACTCGCGGATGAACTCCTGCATCCGTTCGCCGCCAGCGCCATGAGAGGTCGTGATCTTGGACATCCTTAGCACCGTCCCGTGCGAAGACTCCGGTCAGTAATAACCCTTTTGGCTTCCATCACCTGGCAAGAAAGTTTGATTAGCGTTGATTCGCTTCCACCGGCCTGATGCTGACAGGGATAGTCCTATCGGGAGGTGAAGGCTCGAGGATGGGGCAGGACAAGGGGCTGGTCATGCTCCGAGGAGACCCGATGGTGTCCTACGTGATCGATTCGATGCTAGGACAGGTTAATGAAATCGTCATCTCCGTCGCGAAGGGGCAAGGGTCGAAGTACGATGAATACGCGGAGATCGGTTTCGAGATTGTCGAGGACCGGACACCCGGGATTGGCCCGATCGAAGGATTGCTGTGCGCACTCAAGGTGGCCAGAGGAGACTACGTCGTGTTAAGCCCCTGCGACACGCCTTTTCTGAAGCCTGGGATCTGCGAACTCCTTCTGTCAAAGGCCAACGGCAAGGACGGCGCAGTGCCTGTGGTGAACGGCAGGTTCGAGCCGGTTCATGGAGCCTTCCACAGAGGGGCGGCGACAAAGGCTTTCGAGACAGTTCTCGCCGCGGGGAAGCGAAAGCCATCAGAGGCCTATGCCAGGCTCGACTTGGAGTTCGTAGATGAACCGTCCCTGAGAGCCGTCGACCGAGAGCTCGAAAGCTTCTGGAACCTGAACACGCCCGAGGACCTGCGGTTCGCGGAGAAGAAATTGGCCGAGGCGGAAAGGCTGCTCTGCAATGATGAACCCTGACTACTTGCGGATCTTTGCCTTGGCCCGCCTGTCCAGAATTCCGGAGATCCTCTCCTTGGTTTTCTCGACCTTCAGGTTCTCGACGAAGTGCTCTGGCGTCGTATTGGTCAGGTAATGGTATCCCGCAATCCCGACAATGAATCCTCCAAACGCATCGAACATCATGTCGACCATCGTGTCGTCGAGATCATACTGTAGGCGGCTGCCAATCAGCTCGTCGTTGAAGAACTCCATGAGCTCCCAAAGGACTCCGATCGCCATCGTGAACATGATTATGAAAAGCGCAAGGAACGGCCGAGGCAGGTGTATCGTTTCGACGTACTTGTCCACGCTGACCACCACGACGAATCCCAAGGCCGCAATCAGCGATGCCGACATGGCGTGTGTGATGTGATCCCAGTAGGGCACGTTGTCGTAGAACCCTGAGAAGCCGCCTATGACGTGGAGGAACAGGGCAAGGACGATCCAGAAATTCAGCTCAAACGGAAGCACGATTTCAAGATCCTTTCTGAGAATCGAAGGTATGACGCTGACGAAGAGAGAAAGCACTGATGCGGGCAACCATGTGAAGTTGGCCGTCAGAACGCCGGCCAGCGCTACGCCCAGCATCCCGGCCTGCATCGTACGCGATGCGAGCTTCAGTTTCGCCCCCACTTTGACACCTCGTAAAGATGCATGAACCCAAAATCGATCAGCCTCTTCTTGGGCATGACTCTGAGGTAC
>Ga0299912_10003002_pt1 | contig 13846 bp, 11 predicted proteins | sample RVTome_2_FD_207667 | JGI IMG/M metagenome (GOLD analysis project Ga0299912, IMG submission 207667) | Soil microbial communities from uranium-contaminated site in the Upper Colorado River Basin, Wyoming, United States - RVT95D214 (version 2) ...
ATTTTGCGGATGCGCTGACTGTTTGCACGGTACATTCAGCGGCTGCGGGTCAAACTTTCCTGGTCAGCGACGGCGAGGACGTATCGACGCCGGATCTGTTCCGCGCGCTCGCAGCGGCGCTGGGTGTGCCGGCAAGGCTTTTTCCATTCCCCGTGACATTGCTCAAGCTGGGCGGGCTCATTCTCGGCAAGCAAGGCGAGGTCGGGCGGCTCACAGGATCGCTGCAAGTCGACAGCTCCAAAATCAGGAATACGCTTCACTGGCAGCCGCGCCACACACTCGCGGATGGACTCGCGGAAACGGCGCGATGGTATCATGCGCAAATTAGCGCAAAATCAGATAGATATTAACATCGTGCAATACGCTGCGTGGGCTCCGCTGACGGCTTTCGCCGCCGCTCTCGTCACCATATGGTGGCTCACGCGCAGCCGGCTCTCGCGACTCGCGCTCGATCATCCCAATCAGCGGTCCCTGCACCAGGCACCGGTGCCGCGCACCGGCGGCATCGGCTTACATGCCGGCGTTCTGCTCGCCTGGGCCGTGGCGAGCCCTGACCTGCCGTCATCGCTCTGGCTTTCTCTGGCAGTATTGCTGACGGTCTCTTTGCTTGACGACGTGCGCGGCGTGCCGGTGGCCGGGCGCCTCGCAACGCACCTGCTTGTTGCGGGCGCGTTCGCCGCAAGCCTGTTGTTCAAGGACTTCGGGTTCATCGGCGCGATCATCGCTACGTTCGTCATCGCATGGATGGCGAATCTCTACAACTTCATGGACGGATCGGACGGGCTTGCCGCCGGCATGACGGTTATCGGTTTCTCGTTCTATGGCATCGCCTCATGGCTTGCCGGCAGCACCGCCTTTGCTTTGCTCAATTTCAGCGTGGCGGCAGCGGCAGCAGCTTTTCTCGTGTTCAATTTCCATCCGGCGCGCATTTTCATGGGCGATGTCGGTTCGGTACCGCTGGGCTTTCTGGCCGCGGCGTTCGGCCTCATCGGCTGGTTGCAGCGCGATTGGCTGTGGTGGTTCCCGCTAATGGTGTTCTCGCCATTCATCGTCGACGCCAGCGTCACGCTCACGCGGCGCCTGCTCAGGCGCCAACGGGTTTGGGAAGCGCACCGCGATCATTACTACCAGCGCCTGGTGCAGATGGACTGGGGCCACGGCCGCACGGCACTCGCCGAATATGTTTTGATGCTGGTCTGCGGGGCGCTGGCTTTGTTCGCGCTGAGCCTTCCGGCATCCCTTCAGACCTTCGTGCTCTTGCTTGCGGCGGGGGCTTACTGGGTGCTGATCGCCGCAATCGGGCGCGCGTGGCGTGGCAGATCATGAAATTGAACTGGCGCATCTTTGTTGCCTTTGTCTACGACCTCGCCGCCTGTGCCGTGGCGTGGCTGATCTCGTTCTGGCTGCGCTTCAACCTCGAGGTTCCGGACTACTTTTGGGAGGTTGCGCTGGAATCGCTGGCATGGGTCGTGCCCCTGCATGGAGCGCTCTTCCTGAGTTTCGGGCTGTATCGCGGTCTCTGGCGCTTTGCGAGCCTGCCCGACCTGAGGCGGATCATTGCTGCGATCGCGATCGGCGCCATTGCGGCGCCGACTGCATTATTCATGCTGCAGATCGTGGTGCCGCGCTCGGTGTTGATCATGAGTCCGGTATTCCTGGTCATGATCATGAGCGGCAGCCGGCTTGCATACCGCGCGTGGAAGGAGCATCGCCTGGGCAGTCTGATACCGGCCGAGCGTCAGCCGGTGTTTGTGCTCGGCGCCGAAGAAGCCGCGGTTAACCTGATCAAGGAACTCGCGCGCAGCCCGCAGTGGGCGGTCATCGGCGTCTTTGACGACGACGCCACCAAGCACGGCCGCGAGCTGCACGGTGTCAGCGTGCTGGGGCGGCTTGACGACCTCGCCGCCTGGAAACGGAAGCTCGGCGTGCAGCACGCGATCATCGCCATGCCGGAAGCATCGCACGGCGTGCGGCGGCGCGCGGTTGAGATCGCCCGCACCGCGGACCTCAAGGTGCTGACAGTGCCGTCGTTTGACGATCTCATCGGCGGCCGCGTCACGGTCTCGCAGGTCCGTCATGTCGAGCTCGACGACCTGCTCGGGCGCGATCCGGTGACGCTCGATGCGGCCGGTCTCAAGAGCTGGATCGGTGGCCGCGTCGTCATGATCAGCGGCGCCGGCGGTTCCATCGGGGCCGAGCTGTGCCGGCAACTCGCGCGCTTTGCGCCGCGGCAGCTTGTCCTCTTCGAATTAAACGAATTCGCGCTCTACACCATAGAACAGGAGTTCGCCGAGCGCTTTCCCGCGCTGCCGGTAGTGTGCGCGATCGGCGACGTCAAGGACGCCGCACGCATTAATCAGTTGATGGCCTCGCACCGTCCTTCGGTCGTCTTTCATGCCGCAGCCTACAAGCACGTGCCGCTGATGGAAAGCGAGAACGCGTGGCAGGCCATACTCAACAACGTCGTCGGCACCCGGGTCGTGGCTCAGGCCGCGATTGCCCACGGCGTGGAAAAATTCGTGTTTATTTCGACAGACAAAGCGGTGAATCCGGCTAACGTCATGGGCGCGAGCAAACGGCTTGCCGAGATGGTGTGCCAGGCGCTGCAGCGTCCTGAAGGCACGCGCTTCGTGATGGTGCGCTTCGGCAACGTGCTGGGCTCGACCGGCAGCGTGATTCCGAAGTTCCGCGAACAGATCGCGCGCGGCGGGCCGGTCACCGTCACTCATTCCGAGATCACCCGCTATTTCATGTCGATCCCGGAGGCCGTGCAGCTTGTTTTGCAGGCGGGGCTCATGGGAAAAGGCGGCGAGATTTTCGTGCTCGATATGGGCGAGCCGGTCAGGATCGCCGACCTCGCGCGCGAGCTGATCCGGCTGTCGGGCTTCAGCGAAAACGAGGTCGGCATTGTCTACACCGGTCTGCGTCCCGGCGAGAAGCTTTATGAAGAACTGCTCGCAGCAGATGAAAATTCCCTGCCTACCCCGCACCCCAAGCTGCGCATCGCCAAAGCGCGGCAGGAAAACGCGGAATGGCTCGAGCATCTGGGCCACTGGCTTACCCGCGGCGACCTTCCAAGCGATGAAATGGTAAAAACCGAACTTGCGCGCTGGGTGCCCGAGTACGCCAATCGCTAGCCATGTCTTCCGCACCGCTCACCCGTTACGCCGACCATCTTGCACGCTGGTCCGTCATCGCGCTCGGTTTCTCGATTCCAATCTCGGTGGCGTTCGACAATATTTTACTCGTGCTGGTCCTGGCGGGCTGGCTTGCGGGCGGCATGTATCGACATAAGATATTGATTATAATCAATAATCCAGTGGCGCTGGCAGCGCTCGCCTTATTTGCGCTCATGCTTGCCGGTACGCTATACGGTGAACGGGAGACAGGGGACGCCGCAAATTATCTCGGGAAGTACGGCGATTTGCTGTTTATCCCGCTTTTTCTATTTCTGTTCCGCAACCCCGCAACGCGCCGCCATGCGCTCTATGCGCTGGCCGCATCACTGTCGATCGTATTGGCGCTGTCGTATCTGATCAAGGCCGGCATCGTGCCGAAAAACCCGCTCATGATCAGCGACGCATCCCCGGATTACCCGGCTGTGTTCAAACTGCGCTTGACGCATAACATCCTGATGGCCTTTGCGGCCTTTCTGTTTGCATGGCTGGCGCTGACGGCCACGGCGTCAAGGATCAAGGTGGGCTGGGCCGCGCTGGCCGTGCTTGCCGCGATCAACGTCACCATGATGGTGCAAGGCGTGACCGGTTACCTGATACTTTGTGGATTGGCCCTGCTTATGGGCTTCGACCGCAACCGCTGGCACGGTCTCGGCGTGGCCGCAGCCGGCATTGTGGCGCTGGCGGCCGCACTGACGTTTGTTCCCGGCCCTTTCCAGGAGCGGATCGGCGCCATAAAGAAGGAAGCACAACAATGGACGCCTGATCGTCCGGCGCAAACCTCGTCGGGATTCCGCCTCGAGTTCTACCGCAACACGCTGGCTATCATCGCCGATCATCCTGTCATCGGCGTCGGTACCGGCGGCTTTCCCAAGGCTTATGCCGACAGGATCCGCGGCACGGGCAAAACGGAGACGCGTAATCCGCATAACGAGTTCCTTCTCATCACCGCACAACTCGGCATTCCCGGTCTTGCGGCACTGCTCTGGCTGTTCTGGCAGCAATGGCGTCTCGCAGCACGCCTTACGCCTGCGCTCGAATCCCGCCTCGCGCGCGGGCTGGTGCTGACCATGGTCATCGGCTGTATGCTGAATTCCATGCTGCTCGACCACACCGAAGGACTGCTTTACGCCTGGCTCACCGGTCTGCTCTATGCAGGATTAAAATACACGCCACCCGAACGCACGATATCGCCGCGATGAAACTGTCCGCAATCATCATCACCAAGAACGTCGAGCAGACCATCCGCCGCTGCCTGGAATCTGTGGCGTGGGCCGACGAAATCATCGTCGTCGACTCCGGCAGCACCGACCGCACGCTCGCCATCTGCCGCGAACTGGGCGTCAAAATCCATGAGACCCCCGACTGGCCCGGCTACGGCCCGCAGAAAAACCGCGCGCTTGATCTCGCCTGTGGCGACTGGGTGCTTGCTCTCGATTCCGACGAGTGGGCGGCCCCGGAGCTGCGGGCCGAAATCGAACGCGCGCTCGCCGCCCCGGGCAATCAGGCGGCGTTTGCGATACCGCGCCGCTCCAGTTTCTGCGGTCGCCTCATGCGCCACTCCGGCTGGTGGCCCGACTACGTGGTGCGGTTGTTCCGCCGCGACGCTGCGCGATTTTCCGCGGACAATACACACGAGCGGCTGATCGTCAATGGCCCGACCGGCAAACTCAAACAGCCACTGATGCACGAAGCGATCACCAGCCTCGAGCAGATGCTCGACAAGATGAACGCGTATTCGACCAACACCGCGCTGATGCACCACCAGCGCGGGCGCCGCGCTTCGCTTTTTACCGCGTTGCTTCATGGCGGATGGGCGTTCATGCGCACCTATGTCCTGCGCTTGGGCTTTCTCGACGGCCGCGAGGGCTTCATGCTGGCGGTGGCCAATGCGGAGGGCTCGTACTACCGCTATCTCAAGCTGATGTTGTTGGGGGAAGAGCAACGGTGAAGACCGCCGTTATCGTGACGACCTATAACCGCCCCGACGCGCTCGCCGCAGTGCTCGACGGATATCTGGTGCAGGACACCCACGGGTTCGAGCTGATCATTGCCGATGATGGCTCCACTGATGACACGCGGGCGCTGATTGCTGACTATGCCCGCCGTTCGCCTTTCACGCTGCGCCATGTATGGCAGGAAGACCGGGGCTTTCGCGCAGCGACCATACGCAACCGCGCTTTGGCGGCGACCGGGGCCGACTATGTCATATTGAGCGATGGCGACTGCGTCCCGCAGCGCGACTTCGTGAGCCGGCACTGCCAGCTTGCCGAGCCCGGCTACTTCTTGTCCGGCAATCGCATATTGCTGAGCGGCGCGTTTACGGCAAAAATACTGCAGCAACACCCGCCTCTTTCCGATTGGAGCGTTGCACGCTGGCTGGTCGCGTGGCTCAGACGCGATATCAACCGCTGGCTTCCGATGATAAAGTTCCCTGACGGCGCATTCCGCAAACGCGCGCCCGACCGCTGGAAAGGCGTGAAGACCTGCAATCTCTCGGCGTGGCGCGCGGACCTGATCGCGGTCAACGGCTTCGATGAAACGTATGCCGGCAAATGGGGGCTTGAGGATTCCGATCTGGTGATACGCCTGCTGCATGCGGGCATCAGACACAAGAGCGCGCGCTTCGCAGCGCCGGTGTTTCATCTCTGGCACAAGGAAATCGACCGCAGCGGGTTCGCCGAGAACCAGCGCCTGCTCGATGCACTCATCGCCTCCAGACACACCTACGCGAAACTGGGCGTCGATCAGTACTCATGAACATGCCGCCGCGCAGCGTGCTGGTGGTCGTCACCCGCCGCATCGGCGACGTCCTCCTGGCCACGCCCTTGATCAGGTCGCTCAAGCGGGCCTGGCCCGATACCGCGCTCGATATCCTGGTGTTTGATGGCACGCAACAGGCCATCGCCGCCAATCCCGATGTGCGGCGCATTGTCACGATAGCGGAACGCCCGGGATGGGGCCGGCATCTTGCGTTGCTGTTCCGGCTGTGGCGGCATTATGACCTGGCGCTGTCGCTGGCGCCGGGGGACCGGCCATCGCTTTACGCATTCGTCGCGGGCAGGCGGCGCGCCGGCCTGCTGATCGATACCCGCAAGGAACAGTGGAAACAGCGTTTGTTCGACCGCTGGGTGCCGTTCGATAACCTCAATACCCACACCGTGCGCATGAACCTGGCGCTGGCCACCGCGCTCGGCATTCCACCCTGCCCGGAAGTCGTGGTGTCCTGGCACGACGCGGACGAACAGCAGGTGAATGAACTGCTCGGCGCCGGTAACCCGCAGCCGATCGCCGTGCTGCACGCCTACCCCAAGTTCAACTACAAGATGTGGCACCGGCAAGGCTGGCTCGATATCGCGCAGTGGCTCGCCACACGCGGCTTTCGCATCGTGCTCTCAGGCAGCAAGGACGCAGCGGAACGCGCCTACATCGCCGATATTGCACGCGATATGCCGCCGGACATCATCATCGCCGCCGGCAGACTTTCGCTTGGTGCTTCGGCCCGGCTCGTAAGCCGCGCCCGGGTCTACATAGGGTCCGATACTGCCCTGACCCATGTCGCGGCGGCGCTGGGTGTGCCGACGATCGCGCTTTTCGGCCCCTCCAATCCCGTCAAATGGGGACCCTGGCCCCGTGACCACGCGGGCGACACCAACCCCTGGTGGCGCTGCGGCAGCCAGCGGGTGGGCAATGTGACCTTGTTGCAGGGTGCCGGATCGTGTGTGCCGTGTCTGCTCGAGGGTTGCGACCGGAATATCGCAAGCTTCAGCGATTGTCTGCAGCAATTGCCCTCCGCCAGGGTGATTGCCGCCATCGAGGCGGTGACGGGTGATGAGTAATGAGTAATGGGGAAAAACCAGCTACTCGTCGCCTTGACTCATTACCCATTACCCATTACCCATTACCCATTACCCATTACCCACTCCCCACTCCCTACTTCCCATTCCCTGCGTCGCACGCCGCGCCACGGCACAACAAATAGAGTTCGTTGCCGCCGAGTGGATAACGCTGGCTGACCTGCCCCAGTTGCGGATCGGCGATGTAGGAAAGCACGAAGCCGTTATCCCACACGCCTGGCGGCCATTGGATAGTCTTGCCGGGATAAAGCAGCGTGTCTATGTTGGCCGCAACGCTGAGGCCGGTGGCGGAAACATCGGTGACGTACAGCGGGAAGTCACGGGTTTTTTTCAGGATTTCCGCCGCAGTCACCGCGTAATTGCCGCGAAACTTCTCCTGGTAGACGGGAAACGCCCATAGTCCGAGCACGTACTTGAGCGCGATGGCCGCGATCAGCCAGCGGGTGGCGACCTGGACCGGCCTCTCCCCTGACCGCCAGATGATGTACGCGAGGATCAGCGTGATCAGCGGATAAAGCGGCATGATGTAGCGGATGTGGGATTGAGGGCCCCACCAGTACGGAAGAAAGTTGAGCGCCGTCATCCACACCAGCAGGGCCAGCGGGAAAGCGTCGTTCGTGACGGTCGCCTTTGCCTCGGGCGGGGCCTTCCTGCCGCGAAACCAGAAATAAGCGGCCAGCGCGCTGGCGGGCAGGAATCTCAGGAAGGTTTCCGAGGGAAACGTCCACAACTGGTTGAGATAAGCCGCCACGCCGGCAGTTTGAATCTTGAGCACAATGTCAGTCACGGCTCCGGTACTATGAGCACCACGCACCGCGTAGATGTTCCACAGGATGAAGGCCGCAATACCGGCAAGATGTGCGGCGATCGAGCCGGGCTGCAACAGCACGCGGCGGTAATCGCGCCTGAAAAACAGCACAATGAAAGCCACGCCATAAAAGATATAGGCGGTCTGCACCTTGGTAAGAAAGCCGCAGGTAAGCGCAATCATCCCGATCCAGACCAGCCAGGCCTTGCCCCGTATTGCCGCGACCCAGGTGCAGGCGATCGCGGCAAACACGCACAACGTGAACAGCGAGTCGGCATACGCAAGCCACCCGCGGTAGAACAAAACATCGCCCGAGAGATAGACCAGTGCCGCGAATGCAGCCAGCGCATGATTTCGGGTAAGATTCGCCGTTAACCAGGCGAGCACTGCGCCGGTCGCGATGGTCGCGGCCGCGGTAACCAGACGCGAGGCCTGCAGCACATGCTCCCAGCCCAGCAAGTTGCCGAGCGGGATCATCAGCCAGTTGATGAAAGGCGGGCGGGGATAGGCCGTGCCGTAAAGCGTAGTAAGGAAAAACTCGCGGTTCACCCACATTTCCAGCGAGGTGATAGTGTAGACCGCTTCTTCCCCGACGTAGGGAAGGTTAAGAGTCGTCAGCAGGCTGAGTGCCGCGATGGCATAAAGCCACCACAATTTTTTGATTGATTTGCCTGTGGCAGTGGATTCCATCTGGACGATATCGTGTTCAGGTATTGCGCGCGGACCTTCTGAAATGTCTAGGAGCTTGTCGGACCATCAAAGTCTGACAGGCTGCTACCGGCGAGGCGTATTGTAGACCATGTTACAGAGTCCGGCAGCAGTATCGCGGCCTGGTTGAGAATCTGATTTATCGTTTGCCCAGGAGTTTGTCGAACCCAAGTCCGGCAAACTCCTGAAATGAAAAGCACCAAAGAACGGGGTGAAAAAATGCCATGCAAGTGACGTTTATTCCGGGCCGGCACAGCGTTTCGATACGCAAAGTTCTTCTTAAGCAGCCTGTTGCCAAAGCATCAGTTAACAGCGATTCGCTAACGCTACGCGTTCCAGTGAATGGGGGCCAAGTCCGACAGGCTGCTAGATGACACAAGCTTTTCCGCCGGCGGACCGCTGCATCTGGGTCGGTTTGCCGGCATACAACGAAGAAGCCACGATCCCGGCGCTGTTCCCGCGCTTCAAGGAACTGTTCCCGGACAAGGCGCTGCCCTATCGCATCGTGCTCTATAACGACGGCTGCACCGACGGCACGGTGGCCGCGGCGCTTTCCTGGCAGCGTGAGCTGAACGTGGAAGTGATCGGACGCGGGCAGAACATGGGGCTGGGCCAGGGCCTGCGCTCGCTGGTCGGTCATGCCGCCCGTTATGGCAAGCCGCAGGACGTCCTGTTCATCATGGATTGCGACGATACCCATCATCCGCGGCAGTTACCGCAGATGTTTTCCGCGCTTGAAGCGGGGCATGACGTGGTGATCGCCTCGCGCTACCGCGCGGGCGCCAGCGTAGCAGGCGTTGCCCTGCATCGCAGGATCCTGAGTCTGGGGGCAGCGGTGCTGTTCAAGCTGTTGCACCCCTGTCGCGGCGTGCTCGACTACACCTGCGGTTACCGCGGCTATCGGGTCGCGATATTGCAGAAAGCCCTTGCCGCCTACGGCGACCGCCTGGTCTGCGAACCGGGTTTTGCCTGCATGGTGGAACTGCTGCTCAAGCTCAACCGTCTCGGCGCACGCATGTGCGAAATACCGCTCGCCCTGCGCTACGACCTCAAGCAGGGCGCGAGCAAAATGGATGTTGGGGGAAATACGCAGCGGCTGCTGAAGAAACTGGTCGCCTGGCGCCTCCACGGCCTAAAATAGCGCTAGCAGCCTGCCGGACTTGGCTTCATTCGCCGCACGCGTAGCGTTAATCGATCGCTGTTAACTGTCGAATACAAGTCCGACAAACTCCTAAAAACAACAATGACAACACCCGCAATCAAGAGGATCGTTTGCATCATCGGCACCCGGCCTGAAGTCATCAAGATGGCGCCGGTGATACGCGCTTTGCGCGAAGAGCCGCGCTTTCGCCTCGCCGTGCTGTGCTCGGGCCAGCATCGCGATTTGCTGGGTCCGCTGCTCGACTGGTTCGAAATCTCCATGGATGGCAATCTCGAGGTGATGACCGAAGACCAGTCGCTCGCCGCGCTGACCTCCCGCCTGATGAGCGCGTTCGACGCCTATTTTTCTTCGGCGCAGCCGGATCTTGTGATCGCCCAGGGCGATACCACGACGGTAATGTGCGCGGCCCTCGCCTGTTTTTATCGCAAAATCCCCTTTGCGCATGTCGAGGCGGGATTGCGCACCTTCGATCTGCAAAACCCTTTCCCCGAGGAGTTCAACCGGATCGTAGCCGGCCGTCTGGCAAGCTTCCACTTCTGCCCGACGCCGCGCGCTGCGCAGAACGTGCTCGCGGAACGCGCAGCACCCGCTACCGTGCACGTCACCGGCAATACCGTGATCGACGCACTCCACTTTACTGTCGCAAAACTTGAGCCCGCTGCGTCCGGTCAGCGCAGCCACGAGATACTGCTCACCGCGCACCGGCGTGAAAATTTCGGCGCGCCGCTGGAAAACGTATTTCGCGCAATACGCCGGTTGTGCGAGGAATTCCCCCACCTTTCAGTGCTCTACCCGGTCCATCCCAACCCCAATGTGAGAAAACCCGCCCAGGATATCCTCGGCAACCACCCGCAAATCACGCTCACCGGGCCGCTAAGCTACCCGGAACTGGTGCGGGCGATGCGTGATGCGCGCCTCATTCTCACTGACTCCGGCGGCATCCAGGAGGAGGCGCCGGCACTGGGCAAGCCCGTGCTGGTGCTGCGCCGTGTCACCGAACGCCCTGAGGCAGTGGAACTGGGCGTAGCCAGACTGGTGGGCACCGAAACCGGGGCAATCGTGGCTGAATGCCGCCGCCTGCTCACCGACAACGCCTATTATGAAACCATGGCGCGCGGCGGCTCGCCTTACGGTGACGGACACTCTGCCGGGCGTATCGCGAAAATCCTTCGCGATTACCTGTAAGTTACCCCGCCCGGCATAACCGATGAAGCTCCTCAAAACGTTCGCCAAGATCGCAGTGTCGCTGATGCTGATCTGGATCGTCGTGCGCGCATTCGACATGAAAGGCGTTTCTCAATACCTGCTGCAGGTCGATGCCGGGGCGGTCCTGCTGGTCATTCTCTGCGCATTATGCGTCGTTCCATTGCACGCAGTGCGCTGGATGATCGCGGTTGAAGCCAGCGGCAACCGTATTCCTTTCAGAACCGCGCTGCAGATCGTCCTGATCGGTCACTTCTTCAATCAGACCCTGCCCTCTTCCGTGGGCGGCGATGCCGTGCGGATATGGTGCGCCTGCCGCGCCGGGCTGGGTGTGGGTGATGCCGTCCGTACTGTGATTCTGGATCGCGCGATCTCGCTGGTCGGGCTGCTGCTGATGGCCGGCGTCGGTCTGCCATGGCTGTTCGATCTCGTCACCGACCCCTCCGCCCGCTTCGCGATCGTGGCCGTCGTAGCTGCCGGGATCGGCGGATTTCTCGTATTCATCGCGTTACCGCAGCTTCCCCGACCTTTGCTGAAATGGCGCGTCATGCGCGCGGTAGCGGAACTCTCCGTCCTGGCGCGCCGGCTCACTCTGACGCTGCGCTATGTGATCCCGATCCTCGGACTGGCTGTCACCGGATTCGCCGTTTTCGTTTTCATCGTGTACTGGCTTGCCGCAGCGCTGCACCTGGGAGTGCGTTTCACGGACTGCCTGCTGCTGGTGCCGCCGGTGCTGCTGGTCAGCGTAATACCGGTCTCGGTCGCCGGCTGGGGCGTGCGCGAAGGCGCGATGGTGGTTGCTTTCGGATTCATCAACGTGCCTCCGAGCGCGGCGTTCGCGATCTCGGTGCTGTTCGGCCTGACCATCGCAGCCGCCAGCCTGCCCGGCGCGCTGCTATGGCTGGTGAGTGGCTATTCGGCGAAAAACCTGGAGGAAGCGGCTGAATTGGCCGATCGTGACGTCCGATAGTCCATGCCGCTTCAGCGCGGCGGACTGGCCGCGATGGACTGCGCGCCGGTTTCGAACTGGATACGGTAGAGCTTGGCGTAAATCCCGCTGCGCTCCAGCAATTCGCGATGGCTGCCGATTTCCGCGATGCGCCCCTTGTCGAGCACGACAATACGGTCGGCCTTCTCTATCGTCGACAACCGATGGGCGATCACGATGGTGGTGCGTCCCTGCATCAGCGCTTCCAGCGCAGCCTGCACGTGACGCTCCGATTCTGAATCAAGCGCGGAGGTGGCTTCGTCGAGGATCAGCACCGGAGCGTTCTTGAGCAGCGCGCGCGCAATGGCCAGCCGCTGGCGCTGGCCGCCCGAAAGCTTGGCGCCGTTTTCGCCCACCAAAGTCTGAAGCCCCCCCGGCAGGCGGCGGATGAACTCCATTGCATGAGCGGCTTCCGCCGCGGCAATGATGTCCGCCTCGGCTGCGCCGTTCATCGCGCCATAGGCGATGTTGGCGGCAACCGTGTCGTTGAACAGCACCACGTCCTGGCTCACCAGGGCGATGTTGGCGCGCAAGCTTGCCAGTTTGAGGTCTTCGAGATCGTGCCCGTCGAGCGTGATGCGTCCGAGCGTGGGGTGATAAAAACGCGGCACCAGGTTGGCGAGCGTGGTCTTGCCGCTGCCCGAAGCGCCGACCAGCGCCACGGTCTCGCCTGGCGCGACCGTGAGATTGATATGATCGAGCGCCAGCCGCTCCGCATCATCGTAGGTGAAGCTCACGTCCTCGAAGCGGATCTCGCCGCGCGCGCGCGCGATCACGGCCGCGCCGGGATCGGACTCGCTGGGCTGATCGATCAGCTCGAATACGCTTTCCGCCGCGGCAAGACCTCTTTGCAACGGCTCGTTGACGCTGGTGATGCGTTTGAGCGGCGCCGTCAGCATCAGCATCGCGGTGATGAAGGAAATGAATCCGCCGATCGTGATCTGATCGGCATGCGATTGCTGTGTCGCGAAATAAATGATGCTGGCGAGCGCCAGCGCGGCCACGAACTGCACGATAGGCACGCTGGCGGCGGCGGCGGCGGTCTGCTTCATGATGAATTGCCGCACGCGATTGATCTGCTCGTCGAAACGTCCGGCCTCATACTGCTGCCCACCGAAAAGCTTGACCACCTTGTGGCCGTCGATCGCCTCGCCCAGCACCTGTGTGATGTCGCCCATTGCCTGCTGCGCATCGCGGCTGGAACGGCGCAGCCGCACGCTGATCAACCGCACCACCCCGACGATGATCGGGGTCATCACCAGCGCGAGCAGAGTAAGCTTCCAGTTGAGCCAGAGCATCCACGCCAGCAATCCGATAATGGACAGGGTGTCCTTGAATATCACCGTGAGCACGCTGGTTGCGGCGGTGGTCACCTGCGCGACGTCGAAGGTAAGCTTGGAAATCAGATTGCCGGTCGGGTGATTGTCGTAATACCGGGTGGGCAATCGCAGCAGTTTGTCGAACATGGCGTTGCGCAGGTCCATCACGACCTTGTTTCCCACCCAGGTGATCGAATAATGGGCCATATATTCGGCCAGCCCGCGCACGACGAACAGGCCGACGATGACAAGCGGCATCCAGCGCATGATGGTTTCGTCTTTCTCGACGAAGGTGCCGTCGAGCAGCGGCTTCAGTATCGCCGGCAGCGCGGGCTCGGTCGCGGCGACGATCATCATGCCGAGCAGCGCCAGCGCGAATACCCGCCGGTATGGCGCGACGTATTTCAGCAGGCGCAGATAGAGCTCGGTGCTGGACATGGTTTTCAAGAGGCGAACAATAGCAAACTTTTGATAAAAATGAAAAAAGCGGCGCAACAGCGCCGCTTTTTTCATGCAGAAAATCAGGAAATTACTTGAATGCGTATTCCAGCGCCATCATAAGGTTGCGCTCCGGTAACGGATAGGCGTTGTAGCGGTCTGGTGTGAACTGGCTGCGAACTGCATA
>Ga0299912_10003003_pt1 | contig 13845 bp, 9 predicted proteins | sample RVTome_2_FD_207667 | JGI IMG/M metagenome (GOLD analysis project Ga0299912, IMG submission 207667) | Soil microbial communities from uranium-contaminated site in the Upper Colorado River Basin, Wyoming, United States - RVT95D214 (version 2) ...
GATTACAACTGATAATGGCGCAGTCTACAGACAGAGCTGAAAAGGGATTCAGCGCTTTACTGAACGCCAATACCTTTTAACATTTCGTATCTCCAACTCCAACTTGGCAACTATATAAAAAGCCGCCAGATATTTCCGACTGACGGCTTTGTAATAACTTAGATTTAATGGCCGAATTATTTTATTTCAGCAAAACCATTTTTCCGGTCGATACGTAACCGCTGGTTTTCATTCGATAAAAATACATGCCGCTGGTAATATCGACTTCCCATTTAACCTTGTGCGTGCCGGCTTCCTTGATTTCATCGACTAGCGTGATTACTTTTTGCCCGAGCACGTTGAATATCTCGATCGTGACCTGCGCTTTTTCAGCCAAATCGAAACTGATAAACGTAGCCGCGTTGAATGGATTGGGGTAATTACCGTTAAGTCGGGTTTGATACGGCAATAGGTCGTCATCAATACCGACTGGTCCGCAAATCATGGTCACCGGGATTATTGTCTCGGGAATAGCGGGATCATTGCTGTAAACGATCGTTTCGGCGTTGTATGTGCCCTCATCCAGCCCGTTTGAATCGAACGTGAATGTTATATCCTGAGATGAACCGGCCGGAATAGTCCCTGATTCCAGATCGAGCGATAGCCAAAGCGGGCCGGGGCTTAAACGGACAGCCAGGCCGTTTTGCACGTAGCCGGTATTGTAAGCAATCTGTAATCCATCCGTGCCATTATTGTTTTCGATACCGATAGTAGCGGAGTTCAAGGTGCCGGTCATGGAATTGTAATAGAAATAAATTCCGCCGTTTTCATACAATTGCACCTGGAATGTCAGGCTGCCGCCGCCGCTGAAGAATCCCCAATTGTTATATTGGATAATAAACCGATGGTTGTCTACATCGTGGTAATAGTAATTGGTCCCGGACTGCTGATGTAAATCATCCCAGAATGGCGCGATTACATCATTAGGCGAATTATTGCCTGGGATTAGATCATTTAAGTAAACACCGCCATCGCTGCCAAAAGTGAGATAGCCATTGGTGGCGACCCTAACCGATGTTTTCGGCTGGCCATAAAATTCGAAAGTAAAAGGCAGGGTCAGCGAAACGGAGTTGTCATCGCCGGCTAAGCCGCTGTTCTGGCCGATGGTGGAAATATTAAACCACTCGTAGTCCGGCCCGTTCGGTTCATTGCTGTCAATCCACTTATAGCCGAAATCATCCGGGCCGCCAAAACCGCAGATAACCGGCGGACCCTCCCGATAGTCATAGTCATTTTTAGATAGCATTACGCCGTCGAAATCAGAGCTGTTGACAATATTTCGCGACACGGCGCCTGCGTCGGCATCCTCAAGCCGGATAGCGAATGATAAATCGCTGTTGCCGGCGTTGTTGATTGTCACAATTCTATTGGCGATTTGATTTTGTTCTATTTGCACGCTAAGCTCATCGGCGGAAAACACAATTGCCGGCGGTAAAAGGCATTCCGCCGATAACTCAATTACAATCGTGTCATCATCCGGGTCATCGCTGGCAATCGTAATCTCGCCTTCATATATGCCCGCCTCGGACGCGTTAAAAACAACATCCAGAACGATTTCCCCGCCGCTCTCCAGCGTATATGATGGTTCAGAATCCATAGTGAACCCGGCGCCGCTTATCGCGATTGAACTGATATTCAAATCGGCGAAACCAAGGTTTTGTATGCCCAGAGGAATTGTACTTTCATAGTTGACATATTGAATGCCAAAATCAAATTCTTCGTTCGACACACAGATATTCGGTTCCGTGCTGCCGGTTAAGTAACCCAAATACCGCGCCATCAGGCTGGCTTTCGTATTTGTAAATTCGCCGTCGGCCAGCACGCCTAATATGATAGATGAGCAAATCGCTCTGTAGCCATCAGCATCATAGCAAACCGCCCGGACTCTGTTTCCCTGACAGGTCAAAAACGATGTACCTTGTCCGGCCCGGAGTTCATCCACCCCATAATCGGGATCGCCGTCGGGAAACGGGAAGTCGTTAGGAGCGGCAAACGTCCCTTCGACACCGCTAATACTGTTAATTAGATTTTCGCCGCCGGTATTGGCGTAACCGGCGCCAAGATGGGCGAAAAATGCCGTGGTATAATGATCGTAACCAACATTGGAACCCTCGACATACACACAGCCGCCGTTATCCATATAGTTATTGAGAATACTTTGCTGATTGGAGCCAACTACTCCGGGGGGTGTGATACCTCAGCCCACGCAATAGATACCGAGTTCGACAAAAACTATATCATAAGCCGATAAGTTTTGGGGAAGTGAAGTTAAGGTGGTATAAGTTACTCCATTGGCCTGTAGCGCTCTCTGCAGACCATATTCGCTGCCGCGCGATTGGTAATCATCCGGGTCGGTATAATGGGAAGCGTTATCATTGTCCCAGATAAGGGCATTAATTGTCTGCGCCCCGGCAGAAACAGCGAATATTAATAACAGCATTACCATCAAGTAAAGCTTAATTACAATATTCATGTGATGCTCTCCTTTGCTTTGTTTAAGTTGAATAATTTTCAATGTTACTCTCTTGATATTTATTCTTTCTATAATGACAATAACGCCATGAATACACTATAATCAATTATTTAAAAACAAGACTGCATAAACGATTTAGCATATTTACATTAAGGCAATTACGGTTGTTAGCTCCTTCCGCTATTTTTGCCAGATTATCAGTATCAAAAAATTTGTTTCGGCTCCCCGCGGACAGGTCTAATGTCATAATTATAATGAAGTTAAAGAAAATGTCAAGATTTAATATCGATAGCTTGTCTACCCAATTTTTAGTTCAATCGTTGGCCGGGTTCAAAATGAGCGGAGCGAATGAAAAACCCGACACACCCGCTGAAACCCAAATCCATTCTTTGATGTTATATAAATAAATAGAATATTAGAAAACATTGGCAGGATGAGAAAATGTTTAAACGCAAAACCAAAATACAAATTACCGGCGCAGCCGCGATATTTTTAATATTAGTCACTTCCCTGGCTCTTAAATCCGAGGATAAAACCATGAAATATAATCAGTTAACACCCGAAGAAGAAAACGTGATAATCCATAAGGCAACGGAAAGACCTTATACCGGCAAATATCTCGATAATAAAGAAGCCGGCGTGTACACCTGCAAGCGTTGCGGCGCCGAGCTTTATCGATCCACCGACAAGTTCGATTCGCATTGCGGCTGGCCAAGTTTCGATGACGAAATTCCCGGAGCGGTCAAGCGCGTGCCGGATGCCGACGGTTTCCGCACCGAGATTATCTGCGCCAATTGCGGCGGCCATCTGGGGCATGTTTTCGAAGGCGAGGGCTACACCGCTAAAAATGTCAGGTTTTGCGTCAATTCGATCTCTTTGAACTTCATACCGGAGGAGGTTGCCAAGAACACCGAAAAAGCTTATTTCGCCGGCGGCTGTTTCTGGGGCGTCGAATATCTTATGCAGATGGAGGACGGAGTGATCTCGGTTAAATCGGGCTACATGGGCGGCACGAAAGCCAATCCAACTTATCAGGAAGTATGCGGCGGCAAAACCGGCCATGCCGAAACTGTCGAAATCGAATTCGACCCGGCTTTAGTCTCCTATGAGAAGCTGGCCCGGCTTTTTTTCGAAATCCACGATCCCACCCAGGTAAACCGTCAGGGGCCGGATATCGGCAGCCAATACCGGTCGGAGGTTTTCTATACCGGCGACAAGCAGAAACAAACCGCCGAGAAACTGATCCGTATCCTTGAGGCCAAAGGATTAGCTATCGCTACCAAAGTCGCGCCGGCCGGCACGTTCTGGCCCGCCGAGGGTTACCATCAGGATTACTACGACAACAACAGCAAACAGCCATATTGCCATGTGCGGGTGGAACGGTTTTAGCGAAATAATCCGCGTTCTATGTGCCTGGCGGCCAATCGAGTTCACGTGCCTGGCGGGCGTCCTCGCCTGCCAGGGGCGCCGGACTCTAACCCGCCTGCCTCTACAATAACCGCCATTGGCAAAACCAATGCAGTTTGTACGTGGATTGAGATAATTTGCTCGCCCGTTGGGTGAGGTATCAGGTAGCCGCAGGTCAGCTTCTGACCAAATGGTCGCCGCCCGTCAGGTGCTTCAGCGCCGGAGCTATCGGGCTATTATTATTTATAGGTAGCGGTTGACAAGAATAAATATATCGTTTATATTATTTAGAGTTGTTATAAAAAGGCTATTTATTATGCAGATTGAAGCACGACAAAAAAAGAAAAATCTGGGTATTTTTTATACCCCAGAACCAGTTGTAGATATTATATTTACGATACTAAATATATGGAAAAAAGACGAAGATGACCGACTGGGCAAATGGGCCAAGAAGAGGCATTATCCATCTATTATTGATCCGGCGTGCGGAGAAGGAATATTTCTTAAAAAGGCCATAGAATCTGGATTCACTAGACCCATGTATGTTTGGGGGATTGATATTGACCCAAGCGCGATTGATAAATGGAAAGAGATAAATTTATTCCAATTATTTAATTCCAAGGCTAAGCCGGAGCTTCATTTTTTTAATCAAAACGGATTACTGCCATTGAATGGTGATTTGCGATTCAGGCATAAGAAGGGCGGCTTAAAGGAATTTGATGCTGTCGTGGGAAACCCACCTTATGGCGGACTGGGCATAGGGCATATCGACGAAAAATTAGAAAATGCCCTGTTAGGTTTTGAAATTTGGAAAAGGGCTATGAATAAAAACGGCGATGAATGTCAGCCGGCACTGGATTTATTGGGGGATAAACGAAAACTTAAGGGAAGCCATAAAGACAGGCTGAAAAGATTTCCTATCGAAGTTTTATTTCTTGATAGATTTATACAGCTTGCCAAAGATGGCGGCTGGATTGCTATAGTGGTCCCCGACGGTATCCTGGCAAACTCCAATTTACAGTATGTAAGAGATTATGTCATAAATGTAGCTAAGGTAGAGGCTATTATTTCATTACCAAGAAACACGTTTAAAGATGCCGGCACCTCAGCTAAAACTAGTTTACTTATTTTAAGGAAGATCGATACAAAAGACGATGACTATCCGATTTTCCTGGCATCATTAGAAACCCTGGCGCCATTTGCCACCTCAAAACTTTTGGAATTATATGAAAAATTTTTTAAGACAGGTTCTCTCGGATAATCAAAAAGTATACGATTGCGACTTCGTGATGATCCGCGTGGATAAGTCTATTGATGTTTTTAGCCAGCAACTTCCATTTGCCCGATGGGATCCCAATTTTTATGATACTAGATGGGAAGAAATAATTTCGATATTACATAAAAATAAAATACGCGTAAAACCATTGTGCAAATATTTTCCTAATGATAATTGGATTATTTCAACAGATCATGTGAGAGCATCAAAAGGCGAGAAAGAGGGGCCCCAATATCCAATTGAATATTATTCTCCCGCTGGATTTACTCCTACTGGATACGATGTATATGGAATTCCGAGATGTAGTGAAAATGCATACGATAGGATGAAAAGAGGGGCAGTTAAAAAATTAGATATATTATTAGGTGGCTTTGGGATGGGGCCAACTGGGAAGTCTGTCCTGTTATTACACAAACCTGCTCACAAGTCAATAGTGGGCAATATTTTTATTCTCCGAACCGGAAAACAGTATGACCCATTTATTCTCCAAATATTTTTTAAATGCAAGTATGGACAGGCTCAATTTAATAGATACAAAACGGGCGTTGCATTTTATAGTTTAAGCAACGAGGAAATAAAGAATATTTTAGTCCCAGAAATTGAAATAACTATGCGTTCAGCTTTTCGTGATCAGTATTTAAAAATGAATTCCTATCACGTAAAAGCAATGAAAGCAAAAAGTGTCAATGATAAGAAGGCATATATTGATAATAATAAAATGGCGGATGACCTGCAAACGGATTTAATAAATAAACTTGAATTATTGATTGAAAAAAATCAAACCTAAGAAATGATTAATCGATCAGAATCATCTCATGTAGTACATGATGTGATACCTATATTTGAAGCCTTGGGTTACCCCGGGGCCGGGGATCATGAAAGAGTTAAGATAAACGATGTTCCCGTCTTAAGGCCAAGCGGAGGCAGAAGCGGTGCCTCAATGGATGTTGTTTATTATCACGATGGCGAGCCGTTGGTCATTGTTGAAGCAAAGAGAGAAAATAAAAATCACAAAACCGCCCTGAAACAAGCCCAGAGATACAGGAAAAATTTCCCTATCGAAAATAAAGATTATGCTCCAACCGGCCGTGCCCCCGTATTTTTGTCGACAGTGGTCGGCAAAGACGTCAAGTTTTATCAAGATATATTTACTGTTGAAAACAATCAGTTAAAACAAGAAGCCAAAATAATTGACCCCATAAAATTTACCGAACTGGTGGAATTTTATGGTCTATCCCCAGTATTTAGACCCAAGATACTTACACCGGACTTATTCAATCAATTATTTCTGTCTGAACTTCTGAAGATGTATAATATTGCCGGCCGTAACCAGATTTCCCCACAGCTCATAGTCAGGGTTTCGGCGCACATTCTAAATTATTTGGTAGACGAAAAAAAATACATACACGAAATTCCCTTTACGGATTTAGATGATTTTCCACATAAGCAAAAAGCAATTATAGATTTACATAAGAAATTTGATCTGAAAGCATCTTTGGGCCCCATTTTAGGAAACGAATACAGGCGATTTATAGTCAGAGCCTTTCAGGGTACGGCATTGAATCAATATTTAACACCGCAATCGGTAATATCATTTATGACTGATTTGGCGGGACCCTTCGGCGAATCCTCTCACATAATAGATTTTGAATGTGGAAGCGGCGGTTTTCTGGCAGACATTTTTAAAAGCGGTCAAGTTCCGTTGGAAAATGTAATAGGCATAGATATCGATAGCAAACCCGTAATATTTGCCAGAACTTATTTAGCTTTGCAAATGCGCCTAACGGGGAAAGAAGTCAATTCCTTGCCCATAAAAAAAGCCAATGGTCTTTTATTTGATAACAACAATTGGGATTTTGTAATAGGAAATCCTTCCGGGAGCGCCAAGTATGTAGGACGCGATTTGAAGAAAATACTAAAGCATCTTTCGTTTGCACAAGAAAAGCAAATAAAAATCAGTCATTACAGCGAATACGAGCTATCACTCAGGCAAGCAATTCGGCTTGCTAAAGAAGGGGGCAAGATATGTCTTGTTATACCTGAAGGTGTATTATCAAATGCTAACGATGATGGATTAAGGGAATATATTGCGCAAAATTGTAAGATAATAACAATCATAGGGCTCCCCCGCGGAACATTCAAAAAGGGCGTAACGAGTAAATCTCTGCATTCTGGCGGACACGCGGCAACCATGAAAATGAATATTTTGTTGATGCATAAATTAAAAAGCACAGCTAAACAATCGGGAGATTATCCGATATTTTTAGCTCAAGTTTATGACTGCCGATCTACTCCGCGGGATATCGATGCGTGGCTAACATCAAGATTAAAGCTGATTTATATACAGTGGAAAAATTGGCTTAAAACAAAATCTTTGTCGTTGCTTGACAATGTTCTTTTAGAAAATGCCCAAGCTGTCGAGATAAGCCTATCTTCAAAAAAAGCGCTTTTTAAAAATCCTAATCAGCAAGAGCTGATTTAACCACCAATAGTGGGCGTTCTTTCTCGCTGCCTCAAGTGTGTTTTTCTTTATATTTTGTGCTAGCCATACACGCTACCTCACCCAACGTGTCATAAAATCTCATTAATTGTACAATCTTCATTGCCCGGTGCCCCATCCGCTTCGCGGTGGGTTTTTTAATATTAAGCTAATTTAACTATTAGCCAAGCATTCTAAATCGTAATAGTTGTCGGGTGAGGGCACCCGACAACACGGTTCAGGACTCACGCTTAGGAACACGCTACCTCACCCAACGTGTCATAAACCCCCATTTATTGTACAAACTGCATTGCTTTTGCCGGTTGTGGGTATATTAGAGCGGCCCCGCCGGTTTGTTTGGTGTTTGGCGGGAGTTCGAATTTAACGGGAGGAGTTTATTTAGGGAAAATTAATCTATCGCGCTCTCTTCGCGGCAGGCTTCCAGGTCGAGAAGCGCTTCGGGGACGAATTGCAGAATATCGCCGGCAATCATGCCGCGCGAACCGTAAGCGTCGGCGGCAATATCGCCGGCCGCGCCATGCACATAGGCAGCCAGCACCGCCGAATCCGTGGCCGACATACCCTGCGCCAGAAAACCGCCAACCAGACCGGTTAACACATCACCCGAACCCGCGGTCGCCATTCCCTCGTTGCCGGAATAGTTGATATATACATTACCCGACCGGCAAGCGATAATCGAGGGCGCGCCCTTGAGAATTATCGTAACCGCGCATTCGCGGGCGTGGTAGGATGCCAGCTCGATTCGCTTCTCGTTTATCTCATCGATACTGATTCCGGTCAAACGGGCGAATTCGCCGGGGTGAGGCGAGACCACCAGCGGCCGTTTGTGCTCTTTCAAACAGCCGGTATCTTTGGAAAGGTTGTTCAGCCCGTCGGCGTCGATAATCATCGGCTTTTCGATTTGCTTGACCAGCCGTTGCACCAATTCGGCGGTTTCGTGATGAGTCCCGATACCGGGGCCCAAAGCTATCGCGTCGGCCCAATCTATCAGCTTGCGGATTTCACCCATACCGCGTAAGGCCAGACAGCCTTTCTTTTTAACATCGGGCAAAGGTTTGGTCATCACCTCGGTTAATTTGACTTCTAAAATGGGGTTTAGCGAGGCCGGACAGCCGAGCATGACCAGGCCGGTGCCGCAACGCAACGCGGCCAGCGAAGTCATCGCCGCCGCGCCTGTCAAGCCGGTTGACCCGGCCAGCACGAACAGCTTGCCGTAGTCGCCCTTGTGCGCGTCGGGTTTGCGGGCGGGCAGAAGCTTGGCGGCCTCTTCATCGGTAACAAGATAAGTGTGGATATCATCATCCAGCCCTGAGGGAAAACCGATATCGACAATTTCGAGAAAACCGCAATACGCTTTGCCGGGATAAAGTACCTGGCCGATTTTGGGTAAACCAAAGGTCACGGTCAAGTCGGCTTTAACGCATGGTTCGGTCACTTTGCCGGTTTCGCCGTTTAGTCCTGATGGCGTATCCACAGCTACAACGGGAATACCTGATTGATTTATCTTGCTGATGATTTGATCATAGGGGGGTTTTAGGACGCCGGAAAAACCGGTGCCGAAAATGGCATCGATTATAAGCCAGCTGTCATCGTGGATATAGAAATTTTCCGGCTCGGTGATTTCATGAATCGGTATACGCAGTTTTTTGGCTTTTTTAAAATTAACCGCGGCATCGCCTTTAAGCTCGTCTTTCGTGCCGATCAGAAATATCTCGACATGGGCGCCATCCTGCTTGAGATAGCGGGCCACCACGAAACCATCCCCGCCGTTATTACCCTTACCGGCAACTACAGTGACCCGATTATTTTCCGCCGGGCCATAGTAATCCAGAATCATTTCATAGGTCAAGCGGCCGGCGGTTTCCATCAACTCCAGGCCGGCTATGCCCTGCTCGGCGATAGCCTTCCGGTCGATTTCCTGCATCTGACGAGGGGTACAGATCTTCATCTTGTAATAAGTGTAATACCGGCCTGATGGGAAGTCAATGATTATATATGGAACAAGAATCAAATTGATTCTCAAATCAATGACACCAATTCTAATAGTCCGACAACAAATTTAATTTGAATTCGCGAAGGAATATTTATAGTATACGACTTCACAAAAAGTTATGATCTTTTGATCATAATGATGCAATCGAGGTAGAAAATGAAACTGGTAATAAGCGGAACGAAAATTAGGCTGAGAAAATTAACTCTTTCGGATATTAACAGCCTTTCTAAAAACATCAACGATGAAGAAATCGCTCGCTGGACTCTGCGAATTCCCTATCCTTACAAGCGCAGTGACGCGGAGAAATTTATCAACCAGGCGCATGACAATTTCAGGAAAAAAATAGCCTATAATTTCGCTGTTACCGAAATCGACAACGATGAGGTAATCGGCGGTATCGGCTTGAGTAATCTCGATTGGGAAGATAAAAAAGCCGAGCTGGGGTACTGGCTTGGCCGTAATTATTGGGGGCGCGGTTTCACTACCGAAGCAGTCAGCCTGTTCACCAACTATGCCTTTAACAATCTGAAATTGCATAGAATATACGCCTGCACCTTCGATAAAAATATCGCCTCACAGAGGGTGCTGGAGAAATGCGGCTTTCAGCTGGAGGGTACGCTTCGCGAGGCCATGTTCAAGCGCAATCGCTATTACGATGAGAAATTTTATGGACTATTAAAACATGAATGGAAAAAGCCGGCTGATAAGTGATTTATTATTATTCATATGGCAGAATTTAGGCTGTGAGTGCGCCTAATCTTCCCTCGAGCGTGAAACTCTATCTAAAATAATTTAAATTCCGGGAATTGATGTTTTCGGGACTTTCCCCGAAAATTTTGTGCGATTTTGTAGAACATTAATAAACTCATAGGCTTAACTTTTTTTGAATCTGGCAGATATGATTTTTGAAAAACGGGGAATCTCCGCCGTTATTTTCGTCCTTACAACCAGTTCCGCAGGGTCGTAGCCCGTAGGGCGTGACCCGGCGGCATAAGAAGGCAAATCAGTGTCGGGTCACGGGCGTCGCCCAACGACCCGACACAACCTGGATGGGAATAGTCTGAATAAATTCAACCAACTTACCGAAATATTCGGGGAAACTCCTCAATTGATGTTTTTGCTTGACTCAGCGCCGTATTTTTTTATTTTGAATCGATTGTCCGGGGATGGAGTCCCCCGATAACCGCCCGGGACGGGCTGATGACTCCTACCGCAAGGAATCTTGTAGCGGTAGGGTTAATCTTAAGTAAACGAGATCCGCTGCAAGGCGGCTTTTTTATGTCTGGATCATGGCCCGGAAGGTGTTTGTGAAAGGAGGACTTCACTATGGAACACATCTTCGCTATCGCCGCCCTATGGCTTGGGTTGGCAGTTTTTTCAGCGGTTGTTGCTTATCATATTCGCGTTTCAATCGCGCTTGTTGAAATCTGTGTCGGAATGGCCGCCGCCGCCGTAGCGGTCTATATCGGCAAACCGGACGCCTTGGGATCTAATTCCGAGTGGCTTCGTTTTTTGGCCGCCTCTGGAGCTATTTTGCTCACTTTTTTAGCAGGCGCCGAGCTTGAACCGGATGTTATTCGCAAAAAACTGAAAGAAGTAACAATCGTTGGGCTGGTCGGTTTTCTTGCCCCGTTTTTAGGATGTTCGGCTATCGCTCGCTATTTGTTGGACTGGAATTTGCAAGCCAGTTTACTATGCGGTGTAGCGCTTTCCACCACATCTATGGCGGTTGTTTACGCGGTGATGTTGGAAACAGGTTTTAACAAGACCAGCTTCGGCAAAGGTATCCTGGGCGCGTGTTTCATTAATGATCTCGGCACGGTCATTGCCCTCGGATTGCTATTCGCGCCGTTCACATATAAGACTGTTATTTTCATTACTGCTACAGGATTGGTGCTAGCGATATTGCCTTTCACCAGTCGATGGCTGACCCGCGTGTATGCCCATAGGACGGCCGCGATACGAACTAAATGGGTGATTCTTGTTCTTTTCGGACTGGGTGTATTGGCGCTCTGGTCCGGGAGCGAGGCGGTGCTTCCCGCTTATATCGTCGGTATGGTGCTGGCGGAGTTCTCGAATAGAGATACTTTCTGGGTTCGTCGCTTGCGAACCCTGACCGTCGGATTTCTTACGCCGTTCTATTTTATTCGTGCCGGGACATTTGTCTCATTGCCGGCCCTGATTTCCGCCCCGATTGTTTTTCTGCTGCTTCTGGCAGGAAAAGTGGCATCGAAGATTTTTGGACTTTACCCAATTATAGCGCAGTTTCGCCGCAATCGTGACGAGCGATGGTATTACACTTTACTGATGTCGACCGGATTGACTTTCGGCACGATCTCGGCTTTATACGGCTTGTCGCATGATATCATAACCCAAAAGCAATATTCTTTCCTGGTCGCTGTTGTTATTGCCAGCGCTGTTATTCCCACCTTAATCGCTGGTCTCGCTTTCTTACCAAAACACCTTCTGCCTAAACCCGCTAAAGGGAAAAAACCGGCCCAGAGAGAAAGCGGCTTGGGGGCTGAAGGATAATACGAGGAGATTTTTTATAAAATCGAACCTACTATCCCGATGCGTTTCATGCTGTTAAATTCGCCTGTTCGCAAATTTTGGGGGTTTTGAAAGACTCCAATACTTGGTATTGCGGGGAATCCGCCTAAGCCTAATTAGGCGGCATGTTGACCGTCAATTGAGACAGCTCATTACGCGTATTGCGTACGATTTCGCTTGCCGCGCTTATCGATAGATTCTATATTTCCTGACAATAATTTCTGCTATTTGGCAGTATGTAGAGGATTGTGATTAGTTTTGCATGCTGATAGGTCAGATTATGAAACGCCACTTGAAATATTTGCAATATTTTCAGATGAAAAATGCGAGCTTTAATATTTGGAGGACGCTATGAGATTTTTGTTTGATCTGATTTCCTACGTTCCGTTTATCATGGTAGTTGCTTATGTGCTGATGGATATTTATCGCGAAAATCCGGAGGTTAAGCATACGACCAAATTCAAAGTGCGGAGGGCGATAAACTGGCTGCCTTTAGGTTTCACCTATGCTTTCCTGTATATGGCCCGTTACAACCTGACTGTCTCCAAAAACGCTCTGGGCGATTTGATGACCAAAGATGATTTCGGCCTCATTTTCGGCGCCGGTGCGATCACCTACGCTCTGGCCTTTCTGATTAACGGCCCCTTAACCGACAAAATCGGCGGCAAGAAAGCCATACTTATAGGCGCGACGGGCGCGGCTTTCGCTAATATCCTGATGGGCGTTATCACCTATGGCATTTTGCTTAAGCACTGGTCGATAAATCTGACTCTGATCTTTGCCATTTTATACTCGCTTAACATGTATTTCCAGAGCTACGGTGCGGTGGCGATTGTCAAAGTCAACGCCGCCTGGTTTCACGTGCGGGAGCGGGGCGTGTTCGGCGGGATTTTCGGTATACTCATTTCGCTGGGCATCTATTTCGCGTTCGACTGGGGTTTCGATATAGTCAACGCGACCCTGGCTAATATCGAAAATATCGACTTGAATTTCTTCCAGATAGCTCTGCGAAGCGTACTGGGTATCGCCGGCAGTTCTATCGATCAGACCTGGTGGGTGTTTTTCGTGCCGGCGGCAATCCTGCTTATATTCGCCATCCTCGATATATTCATGATTAAAGACAATCCCAGCGAGGCCGGTTTCGAGGATTTCTACACCGCGGATGCCTCCGCCGGCGAAGCCGACAAGCCGTTCAACTTGAAAGAAATTCTGAAGAAAATTTTGACCAACAAGATTCTCCTCACTATCGCCTGTATCGAATTCTGCACCGGCGTACTGCGCAACGGCGTGATGCACTGGTATCCGATCTATCTGAAAGATTATATGCAACTCGGGTCGGATGCTTTCATGCGTCAGCACTGGGGCCTTATCCTGATGCTGGCCGGGGTGTTCGGCGGCATGGCGGCCGGAACCATGTCCGATAAAATATTCGGTTCGCGGCGCGGCCCGGTGGCCGGTTTGCTTTACGGCCTGATGTTTTTCGCGACCCTGCTGATGGTGTTCGTGGTCAAAGGCGATCAGGTATTGCTGGCGGTGTCGGTGGTAGCGATGTCGTTCTGCGTGATCGGCACGCACGGCGTGCTCTCCGGCACTTCCACTATGGATTT
>Ga0299912_10003004_pt1 | contig 13844 bp, 13 predicted proteins | sample RVTome_2_FD_207667 | JGI IMG/M metagenome (GOLD analysis project Ga0299912, IMG submission 207667) | Soil microbial communities from uranium-contaminated site in the Upper Colorado River Basin, Wyoming, United States - RVT95D214 (version 2) ...
TCCAATTGCGCGAGCCCGTCGATGAGTTCAGGAAAGAAACGTAAAAATTCAAAAGCGACCTGGACGATATCAAAAAGCGGCTGGACGCAAAGGAAAAGCCCGCTGAGAAAAAGGACAAAGACCAAGCAGCGAATTCAAGCGAGAGCCCCGCACTGGATAAGAACGACGAGGATTAAAACATGATTATAAAAGGATTTATCGCTTTATGGGCACCAGCATAATAACATAAGTTTGCGGCACCGTTGAAGATACCGCCCTACGCCGTATGCCACCATTAGGGCGCTCGGGTCGCTTCCCAGCGTTATTGCCATCCTCCCCGATAGCGGTGATATTATACCCATTCATGCTGTGGCGTAAGCCACCCCGGCGATTGCCTTAAAGCGTTAAATCCAAACCAGTTGCAGGGTTCATTTCTTATCAGCCCACTAACTTTTTTGCAGTTGAGCTAAAAAAGTAGATTTTACGCGCACATTTTGAACTCGGAATTACACTATAATAACAGAAGTTGGTATCAACTTGTTCTTTGAATGGTGAATTGTTGTGGATTTGAATTCAGAAACACAATTAGTTGAAGCCGCCCAAAATGGCCATTTGGAAAGCTTCGGTGCTCTCTACGAGCGTTATCACAGCCCGATGGTCGCATTGGCGTACTCGATGCTGGCCGACAGGGACCTCGCAGAGGATGCCGCACAGGAAGTCTTCGCCATCGCCTGCCGCGACATAGAGAGTTTGAAAAATAAAGAGAGATTTGCCGCATGGCTGGCGGGCATCTGCCGGAACGTTTCGAGGCAGATGCTCAGAGCCAACAGGATCAAGCCGGCTGCTTTGAGCGACGAACACGCCGTACAGAGCGGCAGTGATTGCGGGGATCGCCGGGAAACCATTCGCCGGGCGGTCTGGAACCTTCGAGAAGCAGAAAGAGAGTTGATTGTTCTGCGTTACTTCGACGGATTCTCGCAGGCTCGGATATCGGAAGTTCTGGGTCTGTCGTCGCAGGCAGTGAACGGCCGGCTGGTTCGGGCAAAACGTAAGATTGCACAGTATTTGAAAAGAAACGGTTTTACGGGAGATGATTATGGAACGTCCTGAAAATAACAAATGGCTCGATGAAGCCCTGACTGAGACAATCGGCTCGGAAAAGCCTCGGACGGACTTTGATGCGTGGAAGCGGAATCACCCGCAAGCCGTGCAAGCGTTAACCTCGCGGGCGCACCGGCAGACATCGGTAACGGTCCGCCCGTTCAGTCTAAGGAACACGATTATGAAGAGTCCATTAACCAAACTTGCTACCGCCGCGGTTGTTATTATCGCGTGTGTGATCGGTCTATCTCTCTGGAGGACCACCGGCTCAGGCATTGCCCTGGCGGACGTGCTGGCCCAAATTGAAAAGGTCAAGGCCTTCAGGTCCCAATGGAGTTCGAAGATAACCGGCGAGGATCCTAACAAGCCTTACAGTTCAGAAACACACGGCATCAGGTTGGTATCACAAGAATATGGGGTGAAGACTAAATATGAACGACCCGATTCCAATGGCCGGGAGAGCACGTTCAAAGAAATTTTGGTACTCCCAGATAAGAAGACGATGATTAATATTCTGCACGAGCAGAAGAAGTGCTTGCGCATAGAACTTGGCGACGATGGCGCTGAACGTATGTGGGAACATATGAGCGATCCAAACACGCTGACCAGGCAAATCCTGAAAGGGAAATACGAGAGCATGGGCAGATCAGTCGTTGACGGTATTGAAGTCGAAGGATTTCGAACGACCGACCCCAACTATTGGCACCCAACCGTGCGTGAGATCGATGCCAAGATTTGGGTGGATGTCAAGACACAGTTGCCTGTTCGGTATGATGTCACATGTGCTCACTTTGACAACGTCGGGCAACAAATGGTGTATCACAATTTCGAGTGGGATGTCCCCATTGATGCGGCCGAATTCAAGCTGGTCATACCGGATGACTATGTCGCTGTAGTGATCAAGTATCCCGCCCACATCACAGAGGAGATCGCCATTCAGGGTCTCAAGCTACTTGTCGAGTTGCTCGGGAAGTATCCAGAGACACGCGATTTCGATAAAACAGTTGTTCTACAGTTTGTTCCTCTAGTAGAAAAGAGTGAAACCCCCACAGCCCTGCGACTAAAGGAAGAGATAAAAGGGCTTACGGCAGACGAGATAACCAACAAACTTGCGGATTTCCTGGTTCCCATACGGGGGCTCGGTAGGTTCTACGTTCTGCTCTATCAGGACAAGAAGGATCCCGCCTACTACGGCAAGACCGTTACCCCCAAAGACGCCGATAAGGTCCTCCTCCGATGGAAGGTCTCAGATAACGAATATCGCGTCATATATGGCGATTTGCACACGGAAACCGTTACCCCGGAGAAACTGGCGGAACTTGAAGCGGCGTTGCCTAAATAGATTGACTATCTTGTGAATCTGTGAACGAGGCCGGGCTTATTGGGCCCGGCTTTTTTATTGCGCGCGAGCCTTTATGAAAATGCAACCTCCGTGCTTTCTGTGCATTATAATAGGTGATGACTGACTCCGGAGCAATCGAATGGCAGAAGACATGGTAGAGTGCCAGTTGGGAACCCAGGGCGAAGTTTTAGATGAAGACCAAATGTTGGTCACCGCGGCCGGTCAAGACACCGAAGCCGCGGCAAGGCTCTATGACAAATATTACAGCGAGATTCTCGGCTACATTTACCATTGCACCTTTGACCGCACAGTTGCTGAGGATTTAACCTCGAATGTGTTTCTTGCCACCTTCCGGCACCTCAGGCGGTATCGATGGCGGCAGGCTCCATTCCGGGCATGGCTCTACCGCATCGCTACGAATGAAGTCCGGATGCACTGGCGCCAGCAAAAGCGTGTCAAAATCGTCAGTCTTCAACCGGGCGACGACGATCAAACCTCCGGACCGTCAGCCGGTGACAGAATGGCGGCCGCCGAGGAGTATCGTCTGCTCCACAAAGCGCTGCTGGAGTTAAAAGTCAAATACCGAACGGTGATTATTCTGCGCTACTTCGAGGGTAAGGCGATTGCTGAGATTTGTGAGATCACCGGCAGAAAAGAAGGTACGGTTAAATGCCAGTTGCACCGCGGGCTGACCAGGTTACAGGATATCCTGGTACGTTGGAGTGTGTTACCTGAATAGTTGGGAATAAAACCATGAGCAAGAATATCGAGAATATAGACAGATACCTCAAGGGCGTTGCCTTGCCGGAACATGTATCGCATCAACACCGGCAACAACTACGCCGAAAGGTTCTCGAAGAAATCGAAAGGAGACAGACCATGTCTGTAAGAATCAAAAACTGGAAGTACGCGGCTGTGATTGCCCTGATATTCAGCGGAGTCGTGACCGTCGTGGGTGTGAATATTGGAAAGTATTATTACATGGGCAAAGACGATGCCGGCGTTCACATTTTCATGAGCGAAGATCGCGAGAGCGTCGTCACAATGGACAACAACGAAGTAACTGATGTGGAGCAAACCCGAAATGACCTGCAGGAGATAGAGATGTTGCGTCAGCAGGACAACAGGCAGTTGATAGGGGTCGACGAACTAGTGGCCAACGGCAAGTTGGAGAGGAGAGTGTTCACGTATCAGTATCAACTCTCCGACGGCCGAACCATGGACATGCGGGAAGCTGACGAACTCAACTTCGTACTGAACCAAAAGCAAAGACAGGAATGTATTCAGTGCTGGCATGCAGGTTCCGGAGAGGACCTTGGAACATACGAGCAGAATGTCAAAGGCCGCTTGTTCGTATTCAAACAGAAGAAATTCGTTTTGAGCGATGGAACTGAAATTATCTCGTCCGTCGGTACGCCCAAAGACGACCAATAGTCTCAAAATTGAGTCCTTTCCAGACACAAAGGCCGGGCCTGGTTGGCTCGGCCCTTTTCTATGCGCTTCGAGAAGTAAAATACGATAGAAATTAATAAGTTTCTTTAGATTAAATCAGATGGTTTAATCGTTGTATATATGGCGATCGATCGTTTAGAGATTAGTAATGAGGCTTTCAAATGATAGAAGACAAGATTCTTCTATGGAAGATGAAGCATGGCAGCAGTGACGCACTGAGCCGTATTTATGAGAAGTACAAGAGTGATTTATTTTCATTAGCGAATTCTCTGTTGCATGACCTAAACGCAGCAGAGGATGTTGTGCACGATGTTTTCGTCTCTTTTGTAAAATCTGCCGACGAATTCCAACTAACTGGAAGCCTCAAAGGATACTTGTTGACGTGCGTTGCTAATCTTTCACGTGACAGAGTTCGTGCAAGAAAAAGAGAGCCAATTGGAATGAACAAAACTGATATGGCAATACCAGACTATAAGATACCGAGTCAAGCTTTAATATCAGCAGAAGAGTTACACTGCCTGAGAGAGGCAATAGCGAAAGTTCCTTATGAGCAGCGAGAAGTGGTTATACTGCACCTACAAGGCAGAAGAACGTTCAGGCAAATAGCTGAATTACATGGTATTCCGGTCAGTACAGTCCAGAGCCGATATCGGTATGGATTAGAAAAGCTGAGATCTCTTTTAAATGGTGAGGTTGAGAAATGAAACCGATAAATATTTTTGAAAAACTTATAAGAGATTTACACGTTCTGGATATCAATACCAGTGTCGAAATGGATCGGAGAATTTTGCACGATACCCTGAAAGTACAACAAGAATTAAAACAAACAAAATTGGCTGGAACTCAGCCAGATATTTGGAGAACAATTATGAAAAATCCAATCACAAAATTAGCCGCTGCGGCGGTTGTCATTGTCGTAGTCGTTCTGGGATTATTTGAATTCGTCAAAACTGAAAGCACCTCCGGCGTCGTCTGGGCCGAGGTCGCCCAGAAGGTGGAATCCAGCCGGGGGGTAATATACCGTACGAGAAAGATCGGCATGGGAGACCCCAATGATGATTGGCCCAAAGCCCACATAATGCATTACAAATCTCCCTTGCATTCACGGACGGACTGGTACCGGGGAGGTCAAATTCGGCGGACAGTAAACTTCGACTTGAGCACTAAGACTACGGTGTGGCTTGCCTATGATAAAAACGTGTATGCTGAGGAACCCATAAAGGAAGAAACTGTCCAGTCTGTACAGAACGATCAGAGCCCATGGTTGCATCCGGAGGACATCATTTCCCGGATGTTGTCCGTCGAGCATAGTAAGGTGGGAACCCGGACAATCGACGGCGTTCTCTGTGAAGGCCTCGAGACCAATGATCCCACGGTATGTGGAGCCCCCCCGACCAAAACGTTCGTCGGGCGATTATGGGTAAGTGTGGAAACAGGATATCCCGTGCTGATAGAAGTCGAGGCTACTGCCGGAGAGGACGGCAGTAGCCGAATGCAAGGGTTCGTCGACCAATTCGAATGGGACGTGGAGTTTAGCCCAGGTGACCGCCAAATCAGCATACCACCTGGTTTCCGATCGCTCTATCTAGAAGGAGAGATGAAGAACCTGAGCCAACAGGGCAAGAAGGAATTACTCAGGGTCGAAGAAACGATAGTGGACGGTACCGGTCGGATGAGAGTTCATGTGTACAGATATCAACTTTCGGACGGCCAAATAAAGGACATGCGGGAAGGTGCTGAGTATAGAGTGAACGACATGGCACATCGGGAAGAATTCAGCGCACAGTTGGAGGAATTGCGCCGACTTAAGAAAGCGGGGCCGGGAGAGGACCTCGGTACATATGAGGAAACAGTGGAGGGTCGTGTCTTTTTATTCAAACGAGAAAAGTACTTACTCAGCGACGGAACTGAAGTCATCTACTCGGTCGGCACACCCAAAGACGGCCAGTAGTCCCAAGATCGAATCACGTCCTAATACAAAGGCCGGGCCTGATTGGCTCGGCTTTTTTTGTTCATTTCACCGGCGGCATTGCCAGAATTTTCTGAAAATTCTTGTTTTTTGATACCCAAAGAAGCTATTCAGTTGTGTTATATATGGTAGTAATCCTAAGCTTGGGAAAGTAAATTACCGATGCTCAAAGATAAAGTGCTAATATGGAAGTTCAAGTGCGGCAGCAGCGATGCTCTGTGCCGTATCTATGAAAAGTATAAAAAAGACCTGCTGAGGCTGGCGGCGATTCTTTCGAACAATGCGAGTGATGCCGAAGATATAGTGCACGATGTTTTTGTCTTATTCGCACAATCGGCCGAGACGCTCAAGCTAAGCGGTAACCTTAAAAGCTTCCTGCTGACCTGCGTTGCCAATCGCGCCCGGAATAAAAACCGGTCAAATCAGTATCGGCAAACCGTTGGGCTGGATGAAGTAAAATCCGTCGTCTCACAGTCAAAGACACCCGAGCAGTGGATGATACAGAGCGAAGAATTGAGACAATGGAGCGATACAATGGCCCGGCTTCCATACGAGCAGCGAGAGGCCGTGATCCTGCACCTTCGGGCCGGCATGAAGTTCAGACAAATAGCCCAATCGCAGGGCGTGTCGGTCAATACAATCAAAGGTCGATATCGATACGGACTGACAAAGCTGCGGTCAATCTTGAATGGTGAGGTGGAAAAGTGAGATCGTCAGAGAATATAGAAAAACTCGTCAAGAATCTGGATTTGGGTATTGATACCAATACCCAAAAGGATCAAACAGTTTTAAATGAATTACTTGATGCACAGAAACAATCAATGAAACAACAGTCGGCATTTGCTTTGCCGAAAATAAGGAGAACAATTATGAAAAGTCCAATTACAAAATTAGCCGCCGCAGCGGTCATTATTGCCGTAATCGTTTTGGGATTATTTGAATTTATCGATACTAGCAGCACATCCGGCGTCGTCTGGGCCGAGGTCGCCCGAAATGTGGAGGCGAGCCCGGGCGTCATCTGGCGGCTAAGAACGACCGGTTCGCGCGATCCGAATGACGACTGGCCCAATGCCTATAAGATCACCTGGCGTTCCCCGGCGATCACGCGCACGGACCGATATCGAGACGGTCAGATATATCGCACGCTCTACTACAATGTGGATGCGAAGACCACGATATGGGTGGCCCATGATGCCAAAAAGTATAACAAGGAGGCAATGAGCGATGCGCAGGTCCAGAGAGTGCGGGCCGACAAGGATCGTTGGACAGACACCCAGGGCCTGGTCAACTGCTGCCTGGCCCTCAAACACCATGCGTTGGGCCAAAAGACGATCGACGGCGTTCTCTGTGAGGGCATCGAAACGACGGACGCGAGCGGCCTCCCGTTCAAGAGCTTCACGGGTCGGCTGTGGGTCGCCGTGGAGACCGGCTACCCCGTCCTCGTGGAAATCGAGGCTATTGACGATGGAAACATCCGTCATACGTCGACGCTGGACCAGTTCCAGTGGAACGTGGACCTGTTGGCCGAGGATGTCGAGCCTGAAATCCCCGCCGACTACGAACCCTTGTAGTAGCAGACAACTCGCTGTACAAAACGACCCTTCCAACGGCCGGGCCGATTGGCTCGGCCTTTTCTATGCGCCTTTGTGAATGAAAATCCCGCTTTAGAGCATGGAACGTTACAGGTAGCAAAAAAATTGGATTTCTTTATACTAAAACCATCTGCGTATTCGTGATATTAGTAATGAATGATCGTTCTTAAGGCTAAACAAGAGAGCTGGCGGATGATAGAAGACGAACTGCTCAAATGGAGGTTCAAGCGCGGCAGCAAAGATGCCCTGCGGCGTATCTATGAGAAGTATCTGAACCATCTGCTGACGTTAGCCATGGCACTCTTGAATGATACCGGCCGGGCCGAAGATGTTGTGCACGATGTCTTCGTGTCCTTTGCAGGATCCGCGAAGGATTTTAAGCTCGGAGGAAATCTGAAAAGCTATTTGACAACCTGTGTGATGAATCGTGCCCGGGACCGAATCCGGGCGAACCGGCGAAATCCGACACCACTGGATGCTGCGGAATTCATAAGCTCTGACCTGAATGGGCCGGATCACGCGATTATATGCAGCGAAGAATCACAGCGATTGAATCGCGCGATCGCACAGCTTCCGAACGAGCAGCGAGAAGTGATTGCTCTGCGATTAAAAGGCGAAATGACATTCAGAGAAATCGCAAGGCTTCACGATGTCTCGGTCAACACGATTCAGGGCCGGTACAGGTACGGTTTGAATAAACTGCGGTCAGTTTTGAACGGCGAGGTGGAAAAGTGAGATTCAAAGATAACGTGGAAGAAGCTATTAAGAAGAATTTAAGTTTTGCCGCCGGTGCCGAATTACACGACCGAATGCTGGACGACGTTCTGAATGCGCAAGAAAAATCGAAGAAAACAAAATCGGCCGCAACTAAGCCGAGAATAGGGAGAATAATTATGAAAAGTTCAATCACGAAATTAGCAGCGGCAGCGGTGATTATCATCGCAATAGCACTTGCAACACACTTTATAAATAAATCGATGCCGATAGCTTCCGCCGAGGAAGTACTCGCCCAGGCTACGAAAGCCGTAGCGAATCTGCGCTCGGTTTATATCAAAGCACAAATACGCACAATCCCCCATGACAACTTCGAACTGATCGGCCTTGATTACGATTTTGTACCGAATGAAATGTTGAAGGAATTCGACGGCACGCCCCAAGGGAAATGGCGCATCGAAAAGCCGAAACGGGTTGTCGTTATGGACGGCGAATCTTCGCTGCTGTTGATCCGCCCGAATCACGCCGCAAAAGGCGGAATCAATACCGGATTCGTTGAATGGCTAAAACCGCTATTGGATGTGGACAAAGTACTCGACAGCGAGATCAAGCTTGCCCAAAAGCAAGAATCAGAACTGCTACTGACCCATGAAAAAGGCATGGATGGAAAGGACAAGCTGCTCGTCAGCGTAGAGGCCCGGGCTCAGGGAGACTTTACCAATGACTGGGTCAAAAACAAATCCATCTCTGATTCCGACAATCGTAGAATCTACACATTCGACGCCGAGACCAAATTGCTGGAGACGCTGGAGGTCTATGTACACACCGACCGAGGGGATGTACTGGTGTTGCAAATAACCGAGATTGAATACAACCTGGATATCGACCCGGCGTTGTTCACCCTGGAACTTCCCGAAGATGTTATCTGGTACGGACAGCCAGAGGAGTTGGCGGACAATGAGAAATATGAGCAGATGGGACCTAAGGAGACGGCGCAGGCCTTTTTTGAGGCTTGTGCAGATGAAAACTGGGACGAATTCCTCAAGTTCTGGGCGGCTTCAGCGGTCGACCAGGGAATCAAGGACTACCTTGGCGGCATAGAGATTATTAGTATCGGAGAACCTTTCAAATCCGGTAATTACGCCGGCTGGTTCGTACCCTATGAAATCAAGTTCAAGGACGGCCAGACCAAGCAGATGAATCTGGCGGTGCGGAACGACAACCCCGCAAAACGATATGTTGTCGACGGGGGGATTTAAGAAAAGGGTTTGATCGCCCTATCGATAGAGTACGTAAGAAAGCCGAGGCGATACGCCCGGCTTTTTTTGTGCGCTGGATGCGAGCAAGACGGGATTTTCCCGCCCCCGCTCTCAAAAAACGAAAGAAAAAATAAGTTTCATCTATGTAAAAGTATGCGGCTCATTCGTTACTATATATAGACGATCGTTAGTGTAACAGCAATTGGGCAGGCCTTAAATGCTGGAAGACAAGCTGCTTGTTTTGAAATGCAGGCGCGGTAGCAAGGACGCGATGTGCCGTATCTACCTGAAGTACAAAGATTATATGCTGACGTTGGCAAAAGGGCTTTTGGGTGACCAGGCCGAGGCGGAAGACATTGTGCACGATGTTTTCGTTGCGTTTGCCCGGTCGTCCGGGAAGTTTCAACTCACCGGAAGTCTCAAAGGCTACTTAGCCACCTGCGTGAGTAACCGTGCACGGGACCGAATACGGGCAAGGACGCGCCAGGCCGATGCTCTCGGCTCTACTATTCCACTCCTTGCCGGTTCACACGATCCGGAGCAACACGCAGCAGAGACAGAGGAACTAACGCGGCTGAGACAGGCCATGAGTCAGATTCCGCACGAGCAGCGCGAAGCCATCATGCTGCATCTCAAAGGCGGTATGAAATTCAGGGAAATAGCGAAGCTGCAAGACGTCTCGATCAGCACGATTCACGGCCGATATCGCTATGGACTGGATAAACTACGGTCACTATTGAATGGCGAGGTAGAAAAATGAGACCAGCAGAAGATATAAAAAAATTGATTGAAACTCTATCAGACAAGACCAGTGCCCAGATGGACCAGCGGGTGCGCGAAAACATGCTGCGTGCACTGGCCGAATCCGAAAAACCATCGGCCCTGACATGGCCGAAAATAGGGAGAACAATTATGAAAAGTACAATCACAAAATTAGCCACGGCAGCGGTAATCATCGCCCTGATCGTTCTGGGATTACTTGAATTCATCGACACCGAAAATAAGTCCGGCGTAGTCTGGGCTGAAGTCGCCAGGAAAGTTGAAGCCAGCAGGGGCAGCGTCGTCCGCTGTAGGGAGACCACTTCATTTCAGCCCTCAGATGAAACCGACTATTCAATTACGTACACCTCACCGAGATACTCCCGAAAGGACTTCTACGAAGGAGGACAGATCACCCATACTTACTACACAGACCTCTCAAGCCCCGATACGGAGACTATCACAGGCGTCTATCACACACACAAGCACTACCTGTCTCAAACGTATCAAAAAAGCAGAAATGAATTCTTCCTGGAGCAGCACGAGGACTGGATGAATCCCAGATACTTAGTGCAGAAGATCCTGTCCTGCGAGCACAGGAAACTCGGGCAGAAAACCATCGAGGGCGTATTGTGCGAAGGCATCGAGACGACCGACCCGGCTTCCCTGGGCCCTCTGCCTGGACCGGTCACCCGTCTGGACGTGGAAATGCGATTGTGGGTCAATGCGGAAACGGAATACCCCGTCCTGTTTGAGAGTAAAATAAGTGGTGAGGCGGAGGGGAAGGCGATGTCATCTGAGGGTGTCATGGATCAGTTCCAGTGGGATGTGGATCTGGATCCGAGTTTCCTAGAGCCGAATATCCCGCCGGACTACGTAGATATGCGTACCTTATAAACAAAGGCGGTTTCCCATAGGCCGGGCTGATTTAGCTCGGTCTTTTTTTTGCGCCTGACAGAACAATCCACACCATGAAACCTGCTGCTTAAAAAATCTGTTGCAAATCTTCGTTGCTGCTTTATAACATATCACAATATTATTCCCTCATTTATCTGATTGATTAGGAGTAAAAAAATGAAGCGCTACGGATCGATTCTGGCGTGTGCGATTTGCCTGGTGCTAATCGAAGAGTGTGTGGTTATCGCTGCAATGAAAAGGGCCGTTTTGTCGGGAGGGGACCTCAAGAAGTGGCACACAGTAACGCTTACCTTCGATGGTCCGCAAACCAGTGAGCAGGCCGATCCGAATCCGTTCCGCGATTATCGCCTGGATGTCACCTTCACTAAGGGGGACAAGCAGTATATCGTGCCCGGCTATTACGCCGCCGACGGCAATGCTGCCGAAAGCAGTGCGACATCAGGCAATAAATGGCGGGTACACTTTGTGCCGGATGAAGAGGGCCGTTGGTCCTTCCATGGCTCTTTTCGCTCTGGGCTCGATATTGCACTGAGCTCCGATCCGGCAGCCGGCTTGCCTACGCCTTTCGACGGTGTCACGGGGAGGTTCATTGTAGGACCAACCGACAAGACCGGCCGGGACCACCGCGACAAAGGAATGCTCAAATACATCAGTAAACGCTACCTGCAATTTGCCGAAACAGGTGAATATTTCATCAAAGGCGGCGCTGACAGTCCTGAGAACTTCTTGGGCTACGCCGACTTCGACGATACGTTTGACGCCGGCGAGCTCAATCGCGAAGGCGAAGCCGCTGGAAAAGAATTCATCCACCACTACGCCCCGCACGCCCGCGACTGGCGGCCGGGCGACCCGATTTGGAAGGACGGCAAAGGCAAGGGCATGATCGGCGCGCTGAATTATCTGGCCTCCAAGGGCATGAACAGCGTCTATTTCATCCCCTACAACATCGACGGCGGTGACGGCAAAGACGTCTGGCCCTGGACGAATCCGAAGGAAAAATATCGCTTCGACTGCAGCAAGCTCGACCAGTGGGAGATCGTCTTTTCGCACATGGACAAGCTCGGCCTGATGCTCCATATCATTACGCAGGAGACAGAAAACGATCAGGGACTCGACGGCGGCGAACTCGGACCACAGCGAAAACTTTACTACCGCGAACTCATCGCCCGCTTCGCCCACCATCTGGCCCTTACATGGAACCTCGGCGAGGAAAACACCAACACAACTGACCAGCGTAAGGCCTTCTGTAAATATATCAAACAGCTCGATCCCTACGACCACCCTATCGTCTGCCATACGTTCCCGGGCAAGTATGATGAAGTCTATGAACCACTGTTAGGATACGAATATTTTGATGGGCCATCACTGCAAACCAATGACACGCACAATCAGACGACAAAGTGGCTCGACAGTTCCGCCGTGGCGGGCCGGCAGTGGTTCGTCAGTCTGGACGAGATCGGCCCTGCCCACACCGGCGTCAAGCCCGACGCCGACGACTACTGGCACGATGAAGTCCGGCACAAACATTTATGGGGCCATCTCATGGCGGGCGGTGCCGGCGTCGAATGGTACTTCGGCTACAAATTCGCCCACAACGACCTGAACTGCGAAGACTGGCGCAGCCGGGACCATCTCTGGGACTTGACTCGATACGCCCTGGAATTCTTTCATGAGTACCTGCCTTTCACCGAAATGGCCCACCATGATGAGCTGACTTCTTCCAAAGACGACTACTGCTTCGCTAAGCCCGGCCAAATTTACGCCGTATACCTGCCTGCCCCGAAGGGGCCAACCGGCGGCATGACAAGTCTGGACATAGGCGACCACTCGGCAACCTTCACTGTAAAATGGTACAACCCGCGAACCGGCGGGGAGCTTCAAACCGGCACCAAAACCGAGATAACCGGCCCCGGCTCAGTAGCCATCGGCCAGCCGCCCAACGACCCCGGCAAAGACTGGGTCGCCCTGATAAAGCTCAAATAACTCCATCGCAAACAGGTAGATAGGGCAATTTTGGCATTTCTTGACGGAAATTGGCTCCATTCGACGCTGCTCAGGACAAGCTAGAATTGGGTTCGTTTTTTCAAATTAGCCACGAATAAACCCAGCGCGGCATCGGGCTTCGCCCGTTGGCTGCAACCAAAAAGTTCTTCTTGTAGAAAAGCTCTGTAAGATTCCACAAATAAAAAGGTTACGATAAGCCAAAACAAAAATCGAGCATAAAAAACAACGTTTTGAAAGATTGTATTACGGATTTTTGAGTCGTATGTGGTATGCGGATTCCGTCTTAAGAATTTTGCTTTTTTCCACTATTCCTCATTTTTTCCTTGCTCGACAGGCAGACACATCTATAATTGAACATAGCGGATATGATAGCTCTGAAGCGGCAACGTCGTAGTTTGTGCTTTCTTGCTTTATGACGAGAGCCTCGGGATGTTATACGGAAACCATATAATAACCCTAACAAGAAGGAGAACTGGCCTAAGTCCTTCCCAAGAAATTACTTATGGACTTCGGGCAAAGGGGTGTCATACGGACACTCAGACAGATAGAAGGTCACCATATAAACATTGTTATGCCGTTAAATTACATCACATTCTCTGGAGCAATAAGGTGGTGCAAATGAAAACCACTGCCTGGATGCTTCTCACCGGAATTGGAGGTTGCCATGCCTATTCTTGATGCCGCCCTCGCATTCGCCCTGACGATGCTCGTAGTAGCGATGGTCGTGTCACAGATCGTTCGTCTCCTGCGGAATA
>Ga0299912_10003005_pt1 | contig 13841 bp, 14 predicted proteins | sample RVTome_2_FD_207667 | JGI IMG/M metagenome (GOLD analysis project Ga0299912, IMG submission 207667) | Soil microbial communities from uranium-contaminated site in the Upper Colorado River Basin, Wyoming, United States - RVT95D214 (version 2) ...
TCCATGGTCGTAAATTGTATACAAGTAGAATTCATTTGTCAATATAATATTGACAAAAAAAATACATTTGGTACTATTATCCAGCCCCGACAAGTCAGCATTGAACTTGGGCGTCTGATTGGATTCGGGTTGCGATGTCTCTCAAGGGAAATCGAGCGATGATGACCCACAAACAGCAATTGTTCAATTTAGTAAATTTTCTAAGAACGGGCACCGAACTGTCCTCTGAAGTCCTCTGAAGTTGCGGACCTGCCAGTGGCTTACCTTGCAGTCGTCGCAGGACCTCGTAGATGTTTAATCGCTCATTTCTGAACGATGATTGATTGAGAAGATCACAATAGGGAGGAGCTGATAATGAAAATCGGATTTATCGGTTTAGGGATCATGGGAAAGCCGATGGCTAAGAACCTTTTAAAGGCGGGGTACCCGTTGGTGGTATATGATGTCAACCCCGCACCGGTGAAGGAATTGGCGGCTGTCGGAGCTGAGACGGCTTCGTCGGCGGAAGAAGTTGCTCAAAAGACAGAGGTGGTTATCACAATGTTGCCGAACTCACCACACGTGAAGGCCGCTATCATGGGACCCAACGGCGTTTTGGAGGGTGCCAAACCCGGGATGATCATCGTGGACATGAGTTCCATTGCACCCCTTGCAGCCAAGGAGGTCGCAGCCAAGGCGGCTGAGAAGGGTGTTGAAATGTTGGATTGCCCTGTGAGTGGCGGGGAGCCGAAAGCCATCGAAGGGACACTTTCGATCATGGTCGGCGGCAAAAAAGAAATTTTTGAGAAATGCCAGGGCTTCCTGACTAAAATGGGGACCTCGGTCGTTCTTTGCGGCGATATCGGCGCCGGCAACACAACCAAACTGGCCAACCAGATCATCGTCGCCCTAAACATTGCCGCCATGTCGGAAGCACTTGTTCTGGGGGCCAAGGCCGGAGTCAATCCCGAAACCATTTACAAGGCGATTCGAGGTGGTCTCGCCGGAAGCACCGTGTTGGATGTCAAGGCCCCGATGGTGTTGAACGGAAACTTCAAGCCCGGATTCCGGATCGAACTGCATATCAAGGACCTCGCAAATGCAATCGAAACCGCCCACGAAGTGGGAGTTCCCCTTCCGCTGACAAGTCAGGTGATGGAGATCATGCAAGCCCTGAAAGTGGACGGCAAAGCTGGCAATGATCACGGCGGGATTATCCAGTACTACGAAACGCTGGCGAAATATGAGGCGAGAAAAAAGGTTTAATGACAAAATTAAATTAGTTTTCCCCAAAATTGATTTTAACAGAGGTCCGAATAGGCCTGGCAATTAAAAGTGTTGAAAATATTAACAAGATGATGTTTATATTTTCAACAATAAAATTTGTATAATTTTTAAGCATTTAGAAAAACCTTACCAACAAGTACTGCAGAAATATTCAGCATTACCAAATCTATCCTTTTGGGAATGACTTCTTTTAGACTCTCTCCCTCTATCTTCTAACTCTTTGTCATTGCACGTAATTCTATCTCTATTACAAATATTTTCTCAGAATCTTTTAACTTTGGCTCGATTCTTGAGAATGGTAAAGGGTGAAAAGAAAAAAATAACGTGACTTAACTCGTAAAAGAAAAGGAGGCGGTAAAAATGGTGATTATCTTAGTTGCTCTTACAATCTTGGCTGTACTCTTGATACAGGCTATTTTAAACCGTTCGGCTCGCCGGATAGAAGTTCCCCTGGCTGAGCTGGAGAGAGGCTTGAGGGTCGTCTCTTCCGTCGCAGCGGTACCTGCGAGGGTGCCCCGGTTTCCCGCAGATGTCTATTATCACAATGGACATGCCTGGATGAAACTTGAGGGAGGTAACAGGATAAAGGTGGGTCTTGATGATTTCACTCAACAGGTGATGGGGGATATTGATGACATTGAGATTCCTCCCATAGGCGGCAAATTGAATCAAGGGGACGTTGCCTGGAAAGTCCGCCATGGTCAAAGGAAATTGAGCCAGCTGGCTCCTTTGGGCGGAACGGTCATAGACGTTAATGAAAACCTGATAAAAGATCCTACTCTCGCCAACCGTTCCCCTTATGAGGAAGGATGGATCCTGAAGATTCAAACCAAATCCCTCAACAAGGAGATGCCTGCATTGATGGACGCTCTTCAATTTAAATCGCACTTTGACCAATGTAAAGCCAAGCTGATGTCGACCTTCAATACCCAGACGGTAGGATTGGCCTATGGTGACGGGGGAGAGGTGATCAGAGGGGTTGCTGGTAAACTCGACGAAAAGGCATGGAAGGCGCTGGTTGCTCAGCTATTCCATTCTTCTGCGGATTAACGATCAGAAATAGAAAGGAGGATGATTCGTATGGTACCTATCCTTGTCATACTGACCATCATTGGTTGCATTGGAATAAAGTCACTTACTCAAAGATTCAGACGAACCCATACCGCTGAGGTAATAAGCATGAGGAGGGTCAAATGGGGATTAACAGAAGAAGCTTTCTTAAAATCCTAGGTGGAGGAGTAGCAGGAGCAGCCTTAGGAAATGTCTTGACCCCAAGGACGGTCAGGGCAACTGCTGCTGCTCATCCTACGGAATTCATGGGCGTCCTGGTTGATACGACCCGGTGCGTCGGCTGCCGAACTTGTGAGGCGGCCTGTGCGGAGGCACATCATTTGCCCATCCCGGATATCAGCGACGAATCGGTATTTGAAAAAAAGCGGGATACGACCGTGAGCCAATTGACAGTCGTCAATCGCTTCGAAACGGAGAAGGGACAGGTTTTCGTGAAGAAGCAATGTATGCACTGCAATCAACCGGGCTGTGTGTCAGCATGTTTGGTCAAGGCCATGGAGAAAAGAAAGGAGGGGCCGGTGACCTGGGATACCAATTGCATGGGTTGCCGGTACTGTATGGCCTCCTGTCCCTTTGACATGCCGAAGTTTGAATATCACAGCGCCACTCCGAGGATCATGAAATGTACCCTCTGCTGGGAGAGACTTGAGGAGGGAAAGAAGCCAGCCTGTGTGGAAAACTGTCCGGAAGAAGCGCTTATCTTCGGCCCCAGGAGGAAACTGATTGAGGAAGCCAATAAAAGAATTTATCAGAATCCTGGACAGTACCAAACCCACATCTATGGAGAACATGAGGTAGGCGGAACGGGATACCTTTATCTCTCCAAGGTTCCCTTTGAGCAGATTGGTTTCAGGACAGATCTTGGGACAACCGCCTATCCAGAGTACAGCAAGGGCTTTCTCTACTCTGTTCCCCTCGTCCTTCTACTCTGGCCGGCATTTCTGATGGGAGTTAGCACCTTAACCAAGAAAGGGGGAGAGGAAATGGGAGGAAAAGGAGGAGGAAGATCATGAACGAAACGGCTACCACCCCACAAATAAAGAACGTTAAGGATCTTTGGATCTTTATTCGCGGTGAGCTCAAGCCAAAGGGGAAGATCTTTACCACTTTTAATGTCATCTCTTTTCCGATCATCGTCCTCGGAGCGGCTCTCATCCTCTTCCGTTTGGTAAAGGGATTGGGTGCTGTCACCAACCTCTCCCAGGAATTTCCCTGGGGAATATGGATCGGATTTGACGTGATGGTAGGTGTCGCCTTTGCAGGAGGTGCCTACATCCTCACCTTTGTTGTCTACATCCTCCGTTCCGAAAAATATCATCCTGTCGTAAGGGCAACCGTCCTCAATGGGTTCCTTGCCTACGTCTTTTATGCCGGCGCCATCTTCCTTGATCTGGGTCGATGGTGGAACATCGTCAACCCCATCTTTGGGAATAAATTCGGGGTCAATTCAGTGCTCTTCCTTGTCTCCTGGCATTTTCTGCTCTATATGATCTCCCTGTTTATCGAATTCTCTCCTACTGTTGCGGAATGGCTGGGATTCAGGAGAATCAGGAAGATCCTTGCTTCGCTCACTCTGGGGGCGGTCATATTCGGTATTGCCCTTTCAACCCTCCATCAATCAGGGTTGGGGGCTCTCTTTATGATGGCCAAGGGTAAGATTCATCCACTTTGGTACACGGAGTTTATCCCTGTCCTCTTTTTTGTCTCCAGCATTTTTGCCGGACTTTCCATGGTCATCTTTGAAGGGACCATAAGCCACAGGGTCTTTAGTGATCAAATAGATCGCGACCATCATGAATCGTTTGATCATATCCTCATAGGTTTAGGAAAGGGATGCGCAGGGGCATTGTTTGTCTATTTCTTCATGAAGATACTTATTCTTATCCATGGTAAACAGTGGTCCCTTTTAGCTACTCCAATGGGTACATGGTATCTCATTGAACTAATCGGTTTTGTTCTGCTCCCTTGCATCCTGTTCCTCCACGCTGTGCGGTATCAAAATGTAACGGTCATCCGCATGGCGGCCATCCTTTCAATGCTTGGAATTATCATCAATCGACTCAATTACTCGGTCATTGCCTATAAGTGGTATGTGCCTTTGAGCCAGAGGTATATTCCCTCGTGGATGGAGATCGTGATTACCCTTGCCATTCTATTTACGGAGGTATGGGTATTCAGGTGGATTGTAAACCGGATGCCGGTATTACGAGAATCCCCAGCGTGGGCAACGGAAGAAAAGACCGTCAAGAAGAGTGTAACGATCAGAAAGGGGGTCCCCCAATGGAAGGTTTCACATATGTAGACATCTTTGCCACAAAGGGCATTGAATACTTGCTTGTGATTGGTTTTCTTCTCCTCTTTATCCTCTTCTGGAGATTTTTGGGGAGGTCCACAAGAGCGGCCATTCAGGCAACAGAAGAGCTTGTTCCTGTCGTGAATGAGTGGTTTAGACTTCCAGAGGAGATCTATTACCACTTGGGGCACAGCTGGGCAGTACCCGAAGAGCACAATTTAGTGAAGGTGGGCATTGATGATTTTGCTCAAAAACTTGTAGGGAAGATCACTGCGATTCAGGTGCCGAACCACGGTTCAACTCTACATCAGGGGGATAAAGGATGGACGTTAGAGGTAGATTCAAAACCGGTTGATATGCTTTCCCCCGTGGATGGAAAAGTGATCGCCATCAACGAAAAACTTGTTCACTCACCTGAAAGCATTAACAAAGACCCTTACGATAGCTGGCTGATGAAGGTTGAGTCACCAAGATTTTCAGTAAACAAGAAGCAATTACTCTCGGGGGCACTGGCGAGAAAGTGGATGGAAGAGGTGAGAGAAAATCTATTATCAAGAATGAATTACAATCTTGGTTTGGTATATCAGGATGGTGGTTCGCTTGTCGACGGTATGGCAAAAAATCTTGATCAAGACAAATGGGATGAAATCGCAAAGGAATTTTTCTTGATTTTGTGAGGCCGATGTCGCAAGGGGATCTATGTGGCTGAGATCTTAGTTTTAAACTTCCCTGAGTGGCAGAAGCACAAAATCAGCCCATGAGGATAAAGGGTGAACAGAAAGAAAAACTACTATCAAGTCGTTCCCAAGAAAGAACTTAAGTGCGTCTGGATGACTGCAGGTCTGCTTACTTATAAACTCTGTAAATATAACTTGCAGTGTGAGAAATGTCCGCTGGATTGGGAACTCAGAAATCAATCTGCAACGCCATCTTTTCATCCAAAGGCCTCTCAGGAAGGGGGAAACATAAGCCCTGAAGAGGCAGGTCCACTTCCTTCCTGGAGAAAGGAAAGACCAGGGGAGGAGTTTTTGGGGGAGGACCTTTCCCTATTAGACATAAAAGGATCCTTATTTTATCATCCGGGACATACCTGGATTAAGGTGGAGAAGGCTGATGAAGTTCGGGTCGGTTTAGACTGTTTCTTAAGGAGAATTGTCGGGAAAGTTAATGTTATCGTGCTTCCTCTCTCCGGAAACCGGTGTGCTCAGGGAGAGAATCTCTGCTCTATCATTCAAGAGGACGGTATTCTGCATATTGTTTCTCCGGTCAGCGGATCCGTTCTTTCGGTCAACCAGAAATTGAAGGACGAACCAGACCTTATCAGCAAAGACCCCTTGGGAGATGGATTTCTGCTGACCCTGAAACCTAAAAATCTTCAGCGAGATCAGAAATATCTCTTCTTTGGGGAGGCAGCTCTCTCCTGGTACCAGAAGGAATTGGAACGGTTTAAAGCGGCTGTTATTTCAGATCTTTATGGACAGGAAAGGGTTGGTATGACCATGCAGGATGGGGGGATTAAATTCAGGGATATAAAGAGATTCGTTGACCCGGAGCGATATATCCAGTTGGTCAACACTTTTCTGCAAAATGGAGAAAGAGATTTTCCCCGATCTAAGCATGAAAGGGGGGACAATTCGAAATTCCAGCTTGGATCGTAACGCTTTTCTCATTCTCCCTTTGAGATCCCTCCTTATTGATCATCTACTCCAATTATTTTCACATTGATACGTATCAAAAAATATATTAGAAATATAAAGAGGACATATCCTTTCTCAGGTACTTTTGCTTTCTCCCGGGTACCTTTTGGAGAACGAAGAGTTGAAGGACACGGCGCAAAAAATAGTCTCTCAAAAAATCCTGCCAACCATGAGGAGTTTGAGCTTTAAGCTTTACTTCCTTCTGATCATCCTGTTAATGATTTCCTTCACCGGAATTATGTATTTTAATGTTACCTCTTACACCAACCATATTAATGAAAGTGTGATCAACAGCGCGATTCAAGCCAGTGACCTGATCAAACGTTCTGCTCGATACAGTATGCTACAAAATGATAGGGAAAATCTCTCCAATATTATTACGACCATTGGTCAGGAAAAGGGAATGGAAGGAATCCGAATTTATAATAAACCGGGGAAAATCGCCTTTTCCAACGATTTAGCCGAGGTGAATACCATCGTAGACAAGAAAATAGAACAATGCTATGTCTGCCACGAAAAAGAACCAGCCCAGGTTCATCTTACCACCAAAAGTAGAATCAGAATTTTGACCTCTTCTCAAGGATACCGGGTCTTAGGGCTCATCAACCCCATCGAGAATGAACCCGAATGCTTTAGCGCCGGGTGTCATGGCCATTCTCCCAAGGACAAACTTCTCGGTCTTTTGGATGTGAAAATGTCGTTAAAATCTGTGGATGAGGAAATCTATAGAACCAGAAAGAAGATGGTCCTGTTCTCCTGTATCATGATTCTTGTCACGGCCCTGCTCTTCGCGGGGTTCATCTTGCGCTTGGTCCATATTCCTATCAGAAAGCTTGCCAAGGGAACGAAGGAAGTGGCTAATTTGAACCTTAACTATACCATTGATTTTGTTTCTAAAGATGAGATGGGAGAATTGGCTCGATCGTTCAACCAGATGACCAAGCAACTCAAGACGGCAAATGAGGCGAATCAGGAGTGGTCTTCCACTCTGGAAAAAAAGGTTAAGCAGAAGAGCGAAGAGCTTAAGAAGGCTCAAGCCCATCTTCTCTTGGTGGAAAAGATAGCCTCCCTTGGAAAACTTTCTGCCGTGGTAGCCCATGAGATCAATAATCCTTTGTCTGGAATCCTCACATATGCAAAGCTATGTCTCAAGATCATCCAGAATCCTGCCTCTTTATCGCAGGAACAAACCAACTCTGCCGTCCAATTCTTGAGCGTGATCAGGGATGAGGCCATACGTTGTGGCGATATCATCAAAAACCTGTTGATTCTTGCCAAAAAGGACTTTGGTGCATGGACCGAAGAAAGTCTCAATAAGATCATTCATAACAGCATCCAGCTGGTTAAACATAAAGTGCAAATAAAGGAACTGGAACTCATTCAGGAATTAGCCGAGGGGAATGACATCATCTATTGTGATGCCAGCGGGATCCAACATATATTGGTAGCATTATTTATTAATGCCATCGATGCGACGTCCAAAGGAGGGAAGTTAAAGGTCAAAACAATTCTTTCGGGTAATAGTCAAGAGGTTCAGATTGTTGTTTCTGATACCGGTAGCGGAATCCCTGAGGAAATCCTTCCCCATATTTTTGAACCCTTTGTCTCCACCAAGGAATCCACCGGATTAGGTTTAGCCGTCGTCTACGGGATTATTCAACAACATAAAGGGGAGATCGAGGTGGAATCCAAACCTAACCAGGGAACGACGTTTATTATTTCCCTACCCAGGAGACCCCTTCAAGTTCAGGGGGGATTGAGTGGTCATGTCATCAACCTTGAACCCCGGCATTAAGGAGAAGGAAGATGAATAACCAAGGTGTTAGCATTTTAATCGTTGATGACGAGTTTTCTGTCAGAGATTCCTTATACAACTGGTTTAAAACGGAGGGATATCGGGCAGATACTGCTGAAAATGGTATGGAGGCATTGAAAAAACTCCAGGAAAGCCTATGGGACATTGTTCTGTTGGATATTAAGATGCCCGGAATGGACGGCATGGAACTCCAGAAACATATTAAGAAGATTGATAGCACGATCGTGGTCATTATTATTACTGCCTATGCTACTGTCGATACGGCAGTGGAGGCGATGAAAGAAGGGGCCTACGATTATCTTTCCAAACCGGTCGATCCGGATAAGCTATCTATCTTGATTCGTAATGCTGTCAACCAGAGGAGGCTGATGGCTGAGAACATTCAGCTTAGACAAAAGGTGGAGGAGCTGTCTCTGCAGGATGAGATTGTGGGGGGAAGTCCCCAGATTAAAAAAATCTTGGAGATGATCGATACCGTGGCTAAAACCGATGCCACGGTAATGATCCGGGGAGAAAGCGGAACCGGTAAAGAGCTCGTCGCTCAAGCCATCCATGGTAAGAGCAACCGGCGATATTTTCCCATTATTTCCATCAACTGTGGAGCCTTTCCCGAAGGCCTTTTGGAAAGCGAACTCTTCGGCCATGAGAAAGGTGCTTTTACGGGGGCCCAGTATAAAAGAAAAGGAAAGTTGGAGATGGCCAATGGAGGCACCATCTTCTTTGACGAAATTGGAAATATCACCGCGAAGATGCAGATGGACCTCCTCCGGGTGATTGAAACCAAACAGTTCACCCCCCTGGGAAGCAATAAAGTAGTCAATGTGGATTTCCGAATTATCGCTGCTACGAATTCCGATCTGGAAAAGAAAGTAGCGGAAAAAGATTTTCGAGAAGACCTCTATTACCGGTTAAATGTCTTTTCCATTCAAATCCCGCCCCTCCGGGAGAGGACCGCGGATATAGCACAGATCGCTCACTATTTTCTCGAGAAGTATGCCCGCTCTATGAACAAGAATGTTACTGACATCTCCCCGGAGGCGATGAAAATATTGATCCAGTATAATTGGCCGGGCAATATAAGAGAGTTAAGAAATACCATAGAGAGGGCATTGGTCGTCGTGGGAAAGAAAAATAGAATTGAGTCAGATGATTTAAATCTTCTCTTCCTTTCAAAGACAAATGCTCCGGGAGATTCCTTGGATGAGATAGAAAAGGCTCATATCCAGCGAATATTAGAGCAAGCCGACTGGAACATCTCCAGGTCTGCTGAGACACTTCAAATAGACCGAGTTACCCTTTACAACAAGATTAAAAAGTATGGCTTACAGAGATAGCCTTCATGTCTTATATCGACATCGTACCCATTGGTGAGGTAGAGGAAACACTCCTTTTATTTCTCAAACAAAACATCTTTCAGACCTTCAAAATTCAGACTCGGATCCTCAATCGTCGTTTTGACCTTTCTCCTGTCTATGACCCTGTCCGCGATCAATACAACTCCACGGGTCTCCTGAGTCAGTTAATCAATGATGTTCCTCCGGAAACGTTGAAGATATTAGGGGTGACGGAGTTGGACCTGTTTATGCCCATATTTACCTTTCTTTTTGGAGAGGCCCAATTGAACGGGATAGGGGCGTTGGTTTCTACCCACCGCCTTCATAATCAATTCTATGGTATTCTTGAGGATGCAGAGCTGTTAAAAGATCGTCTTCTGAAAGAAGGCATCCACGAATTAGGACACACCTTTGGCCTCATTCACTGTTTCGCCTTAAAGTGTGTGATGAAATCTTCTACTTACGTAGAAGAAATTGACCAGAAATCCATTCATTTCTGCAGGTCCTGCGAACAAGAAGTCCTTCATCGGCGAAATGGAAAAAATATCTGATTAAATAGATCAATAGGGTCACTTCTTCATCAAGTATAGATGTTGAAACGCATGAAACCTGACGATATAAAGACCTGTGAGATTGATTATTTTCCCAGGACGGTGAGATGGGTTACTGCTCTTCTTTTCAGTTTATCTATCATATACTCGATCTTCACCCTGTCTCCGAATAAGGGGGCCCTTGGCTTGAACTGGGTTCGACGCCCAACCCAGAAAAGTGAAATTTTACCATTGCTTCCTTTAACCTGGAGCGCATTTCCTTCGATGGCAACAATCTTTCCGTAAAAGGTAGCCGCCTGGGCTTCCCCCGCATTTAAGAAAAGAAAAAAGATCAGGGCGCAAAGCCCGATGCCTATGATTGCTTTTCCATGTTTCACTTCAAAACCCTCCTTTTTTTCTTCCGGGCTTTCACTAATAAAATAAAACCATTGCTTGAAAGAATCAAGCATAGAATAGGGCAGGTTCGGAGGAGAAAGGGGTTCTTCGTCACGCGGGTATGGAGTTACTTTACCGAGTTGGAGGATTAAGAGGCCGGAGATAGGAGAGCTTTTCCGAGTGGGTGACAGTTCAGTGAGGCAAGAGTGCAGGAGATTGAAGGATCGGCTAAGCGATGATCTAAATGTTAACTATTTATTAGTTCATTTTTCTCTTGACAAAATTTTGGCGATCAATTATAACTATATTACAGCTAAATAATAACTAAATTATAATTAATTTGTGGCAAACAAACCTGTGGATATCATGGTACGAGAGAAAAAGGGCAGTTCGGACGTCTCCTTCGCGATGGAAGAACCTCCATTCACCAGAAAAGCAAAGTTTGAAGTCTACGGCGAAGAGATGATTGAGAAAGAGGTCAAACAGAGCGGAAATAGCGGGCGGGTCTATCTTCCCCCCGAGTGGGTAGGAAAGCATGTTAAGATCATCCGCATCGAATAAGTCAAGAGGGGCGCCAGGGATCAAGTTACGAAAGTTGACGGCCAGGGACATTCCTCAAACTATTGCCATCCACAGGGCCATCACCAAAAAGAAAGCGTCCCGCAAATGGGTCCAGCAGATGGTGAAGGATCATCTTCGGAAACAGCAAGGGGTCGGTTTTGTTGCCGAAAAAGAAGGTCAGGTCGTTGGGTTCATTATCGGTGAGATAAAAGGAGAGGGATTTGGTCTGGAGAAGAGTGGGTGGCTCGAGGTGGTCATGGTTCATCCCCGTCAGATGGGGATGGGCATTGGGTACGCGATGGCCCGCAAACTCTTCGACTTCTTTAGAAGAAGGGGAATCCGGGACGTCTACACCTCAGTCCTCTGGGATGCGGTGGATATGCTCTCCTTCTTCAAGTCTTTGGGGTTTGATCGCTCAACTTTTATCAACCTCATTAAACACGTGGATTAGAAATCAACTTATCGCTTACAATATGGGTGCGAAAAATATGAACAACCCGCGCAGTGGGAAAAAAACGGTACGGAGAGCGCTTTTCCTCTTGACGGGAGCATTATAGGTTTGTTAAATAAAATCACGTGAAAATATGTACAAACTGCGCAGCGAAAGGCTGTGCCTGCGGAGAGAGGATAAAAAATGAGATACGCAGAAACAGGATTTAATTTAGAAATTGATCTATCCCGAGGAAACATTGAGAGGGTAGAAACTGACCCAAGATTAACCGAACTTCATCTTGGGGGTTTGGGTACTAACGCCAAGATATTATGGGATAGGGTTCCCCCTGAAACGGAACCCTTTTCTCCTGATAATCTACTTATATTCAGCACCGGCCTTTTAGGCGGCACACCTGCTACTGGGGCTAATCGTACCATTGTTTCTACCTATTCTCCTCAGACTTTGTTAATGGCCTATTCAATGATGGGGGGATTTTGGGCGCCAGAATTGAAGTATGCCGGTTATGACAAAGTTATCTTTCGCGGCAAATCCCCAAATCTGATTTATGTATGGATAAACAATGACAAAGTAGAAATACGTGATGCCTCTCATTTGAAGGGTAAAGGCGCAGGTGAAACTGCAGAACTTATTAAACAGGAGTTGAAGGAGCCGAACGCCCAGGTGGCTGCCATCGGACTGGCCGGTGAAAACAGGGTCTATACGGCTTCCATCGAGCAGGGCAGGTCCAGTGCCAGCCGACTCGGAGTAGGCGCCGTTATGGGAGACAAAGGGATAAAGGCGATAGTTGTTCGTGGAACAAAGGACATCAATCTTGCCCGGCCGGCTGAATATATGGAGCTTTGCAACGAAGTGCTGAAGTACATAAAAGTCCGGGAAGAACATCCAGTTCCGGGGGTAATGACCATTTTACAGGGGCTTGGGTCACCGCAAGAAATGAAACACGTTGATGAGGAGTGGCACACCCAGAATTTCATGTGGGGGAATGCCCGCACTCGGAAAAAAGATTATTGGAACAAGGAAGTCGAAGAGAAGTGGAAGGAAACTCAAGAAAACGTGCGGAAGCGGTTAATAAGTTGCTACAACTGTCCGATGAAATGCGGGGCAATCATTTCCGTCCCAGGAATTTCAACCTACATGATGAAATGCTTCTCGAAACTTACCTACACCATGGCGGCCTATTCAGACCTGGATTTTGGGTTTAGAATCGCTCAACGTGCTACGGAGTATGGAGTGGACGGGTTCTCAACCCCGCAAATTATGGCTTTCGCCTTTGAGCTTAAAGAAGCCAGCATTCTGACTGACGCGGACTTTGCAGGATGCCCGTCCGATAACGAGGGGAAATTTTTCTGGTTGCTTGACAGAATTGTCCGGCGAGAAGGGATAGGAGACGTTTTGGCCAATGGCACTCATTGGGCGGCTCAAAAGATCGGTAAGGGCGCAGAAGCATATGCTCATAATAACATTAAGAAACATGAGCAGTTGCCTCTCAAGCTTGGAATGCTCAATCCCGTTTATTTCCTTATGTACGCTACCGGCGAGAAGATAAACATCACCCAGATTGAAGGGCAGTTCCCCCAGTCGCCTTTTCCTACGATGGAGGAGAGAGAAGAGTTTGTAAAGGATTGGATCCAGGTTCCTGATGAAAAGTTTAAGCGATATCTTCTGGACTGGGAACTACGCGGAGAACGCTCAAATCCATATTACCCAACGGTTGACATGTCCGTTGACATTGTCGACTGGCAAGAGAAGATGCACTACATTGATGACGCCCTCGGCGTGTGCGCCGGTTTGTCGTCATTTCCACTGAAGCCTCCCTATCATATACACAATTACCCGCATTTAATCTCATCAGCGACCGGGATCGATATGGATGAAGCCGGACTCACGCAAGCATATAAGAGGAACCGAACTTTAGTTAGAGCCATTAATGTAAGAAGAGGCTTGAGGAGAGCTGATGAGAAGCCGCCTGAAGACCATTGGAAGAAAAGATTTCCCGAGCTTGAAGAAAAGCTCTTAGATGCGTATTACAAATTCAAGGGGTGGAATCATGATGGTATTCCTACGAAAGAGACCCTGCACGACTTAGGTATGGATTACGTTGCCGAAGACTTACAGCAGAGGGGGATCATCAATAATGAGCAAGGTTAAAAAGAAAGTCAAGACAATCAAGATCGACCTTGATAAGTGCAATGGTTGCCGGGCATGTGAGGTCATCTGCTCCGCCTTTCACGCTAAACCAAAATATAGCAGCAATAATCCGGCAAGGTCTCGTATTCGGCTGATCCGTGACCCCATAAGAGACGTATATCTTCCTGTATACGCGGGTGAGTATGCCAAAGCCGAATGTGCTGGCAGAGACAAATATGTGATTGACGGAAAGGAATACAGCGAGTGCGACTTCTGCAGGGCTTCCTGCCCATCCA
>Ga0299912_10003006_pt1 | contig 13838 bp, 9 predicted proteins | sample RVTome_2_FD_207667 | JGI IMG/M metagenome (GOLD analysis project Ga0299912, IMG submission 207667) | Soil microbial communities from uranium-contaminated site in the Upper Colorado River Basin, Wyoming, United States - RVT95D214 (version 2) ...
CTTCCCGGATTCCCTCACGTATTCAGCGTATTTTACTAGGTAAGAAAGAACCTTGACACCTCTTTCCGGGGTAGGATACCCGTATATGCCATTCTGTTCCAGCTTGGCAATGGCCGCTGACTCCCCCCGGCCAGCCGAAGCGGTAATAATAAGAGGCTTACTGTACCTGTCGACTCTTTCGATTAATCCGTCCACCAAGGCTAGCTCCCCTTCGATCATCCGCTGACGATATTCCTCCAACCTCTCCCTAGCGATGGCACCATATTGGTCTAACCTTTGGGAAGGATACCCCACACAACCAACGGCCAGAATAGCATCGATGTTGTCGGCTTTGAGTAGTGTCCCCAGACATGGGTATGACCGCTCGGTTTCCCCGGCCATATCCACCGGGTTCGCATGGGACCAGCGAGGCGGCAGATACTTGTTCAGGGTCTGAATAGTTTCTCCGGTTAAAGGGAGTATCTCGAGACCTAGCCTCCGACAGGCGTCTGTAGCTACAACCCCGAATCCTCCACCGATTGTTAGTATCCCGATTCTCCTGCCTTTGGGCAGGGGCTGACGAATCAGTGCTAGAGCAACATCAAAAAGGTCATCGACCTCGTCCACTCTAATAACCCCCGATTGGCGGAATACCGCATCGTGGATCTCGTCTGAACCCGACAGGGCTCCGGTGTGTGACTGAGCGGCCTGAGCTCCCTCCTTTGTTCTACCAACCTTCATAACGATGATAGGCTTCTTCTTTGTAATCCTTCGGGCTAGTTCCAGAAAGCGTCTCCCGTCCCTTAGCCCCTCAACATAAGCACCGATGACCTTGGTCTCCTTGTCCTCGGCAAGGTACTCGACATAGTCTTCAAGGTGTAGGTCGGCTTCATTCCCACTGCTTACATACTTGCTAAAACCGATTCCTCTCGCTGCCCCGCGCCCAAGAATGTATCCACCAAAGTTCCCGCTCTGAGAGATGAGTGCCAGAGGACCCCTTTTGATACCCGCCTCACCGGTAGTATAGAGGTCTGCGGCTGTACTGAAGTGACCATTACAATTTGGGCCGACAAAGCGTATCCCACCCCGTCTGGCGATGTTTGTCACTCGCTGCTCCAATTCTACCCCTTGCTGCCCCGTCTCCCCGAACCCGGCGGAAATAATTACAGCAGCCTTGACCCCCTTCTCAACACACTCCTCCATAGCCGCCGGGACAGCCTGCGGAGGAATCACCACAACGGCAAGGTCAACAGCGTCCGGTACGTCCGTTACCCGCTTATAGGCTTTTACTCCCAATACCTCTGGGGCACTCGGGTTTATGGGGTAGATCCTTATGTCCGATATCGTGCGTAGGACTCTGTTGAAGACATTGAACCCCCATTTACCAGGGGTACTAGATGCGCCAATTACCGCAACAGACTTCGGGAAGAAAAGATACTCAAGTTGTCCTGCGAAGACCCGCTCCTCCATCTCATCTCCTAGCAAAGTCTGTTACCCTTGTTACCTACAGCAATGCGCCTCTTGGATTCCTGGTTGAGGGTCACCTCTTGAAGATATGGATGTTGCAGAAGCCAGCGCCAACATTGTGGCACATACCAACTTTAGCATCGGTAACCTGTCTCGGCCCTGCTTCCCCTCTAAGTTGCCGCACCACCTCTATTATCTGAGCAATGCCTGTGGCCCCCATCGGATGGCCTCTGGCTACCAAGCCACCATCGGTGTTAGTTGGGATCTCACCGGTTATCTCAGTTTTCCCCTCCCACACCCACCGACCACCCTCACCCTTTGGGCAGAACCCCAGGCTTTCTAGAATCAACACCTCAGCCGGTGAAAATGGGTCGTGAATCTGAAGGACATCAATATCCTCCGGACCTACTCCTGCCCTCTCATAGGCCTGACGGCTAAGCTTCTCAGAAAGATTGGGGGCTAGATCACCCCAATCCCCCATGGGAGAATAGGCTGGCGTCCCGGTGGCCCACCCTGCTACTGTTATCGGCTTGCCAGTATACTGCCTCGCTTTCTTTTTGGTGCATATTATAGCTGCTGACGCCCCGTCGCTTGTAGGTGCACACATGTATAAAGTAACCGGGTCGCAAATCATCCGCGAGTTAAGCACCTCTTCCAGTGTTGTCGTTTGTTGATATTGGGCATTGGGGTTGAGAGCTCCGTTGCGGTGATCCTTCACCGATACTTGGGCAAACTGCTCTATAGTGCTACCATATTCCTTCATGTGTTTTCTTGCGGCCATGGCATAAGCTGCCGGTGGCGCGCCGGTTCCCATAAGTGCTTCGTAGCTCACACCCTCGCTACCATAGCCCCTAGGCCCGAGCTGTGGCATTCGTCCCCCCACGCCTCTCCGCATCTTCTCGAAGCCCATCGCTAAGGCAACGTCGTATAGACCGGTCGCCACGGCCCAATATGCTTGTCTGAAAGCCGTTGAGCTACTGGCGCAAGCATTCTCCACGTTCATGATCGGTATTCCGGTGAGGCCCACCCGTCCGATCACCGTATATGCGTTGCCCGATGCAAAGTGGCCACAATAGGCAATCTCGATGTCCCTGAACTCCATACCTGCATCGTCTAACGCGGCCAACAGAGCATCACGCCCCATTTCATCGATCGGTATCTCTGGAAATCTCCCGAACTTGTGCAATCCCACACCCACTACCGCACACTCCCTCATAACTGCCATAACTAACCTCCTTTCTAATCTAGGTTGGTTCCCCTGGGCTTTTTCTAAACTAGCTCTTGACAGGCCTGAACTTGTAAGCCATGACGCCATTGCCATCCTGGTCTTTCGTAACTTCCTCCAGCACCATCTCCATGCCCATACCTATATCCAGCGACTCAAAGTCACTCCCTGTCAGCACCGAGGTAACATTCACCCCTTCTGGCAACTCTATCTGCCCTACGGCATACGGTGGGACCATGATACCTGAAGCGGGCGCCTGCCTGAAAATGGTAAAGGTGTTCAATTTACCTCGGGGACTTAGAAGCACCTGTTCCATTTCCCGCTTTTGACAATTAAGGCAAACCCTTCTTCTGGGGTAGAAATATGTACCGCAGGCTTGGCATCGGCATCCAATGAGACGAGGCTGCTCCGAAGGTGATGACGGCATAGTGAACAAACCATCTCTAAATGGAACTCGCTTCTTGTCGGTCTTAACGTTACTCTCACTTGCTTCCGACATACTTTGACCTCCTACTAATATTATCTCAACGTGCTCATCTCCAGTTGACCACTGATGAGCTGCACGAGACAACCGAACGATGTTGGCGGTGTCGCACGAGAGACCTAGCTAAATTATTCGGCCAACAGTAGCTCCATCGTCGACAGCCCACATCACCTTTCTTGGAGCCTTGCAATCTCCTACGGTGTAGATTTCCTTAACTTTATCCTTAAGCGCATAGTACAGCTCACTGTTTTCAATGTCACCATAGGCAATTACCACGGTGTCAATGCTCTCTACGACCCTCATCGCCGAGCTGTAAACGTTGGCTACTGTGACCGTGTTACCGGAAATCATAATCACCGCCTCGTCTGAGATGATTTTGACCCCCGCTGTGTAGAGTCTTTGCCTAAGACTCGACATCGTGACACTTTCCGTTTGTGTCGCTTGAGCATCGCGGCCAGTACAAAACACCGTCACAGTCTTTCCCTGTTGTGCCAAAAAGTCGGCGCAAGTCAAACCTTGAAAGTGAGGATGAACATCGGAAATCAATACATTTTGCCCCACCTTAGCTTTGCCGGTAAGGACATCTCTCACATTCACGACATTATCCTGATGGATGCCAGGGATAGCCGCAGGAATACGTGGGCGAGAGCCGGTAGCCACCACAACCACGTCCGGATTCTCCTTCATGACTGTATCCACAGTAACCTCAGTGTTGAGATGAACGTCAACGCCGAGCAGTTTCATCTGGTACTTGTAGTAGCGAGGTAGTTCATCGAAGCCGTCCCTGCCTGGTGCCTTGGCTGCCACCAGCACCATCCCCCCTAAGTCATCGCTCTTTTCCCAGAGGGATACCTTGTGGCCTCTGGCAGCGGCCACCCTGGCGGTCTCCAGGCCAGCCGGACCTCCCCCGATGACCATCACCTTCTTCCTTGTTTTCGCTGGGATGAGTTCGGCCCATCCAGGGATGGTCTCCTTGCCAATGACAGGGTTATAGCTACATCTTACCCCTATTTGTACACGCTCCCAGCAGCCCTCTGAGTCACCCATGCACTTGCGAATCTCGTCCAGTCTTCCCTCGCGCGCTTTTTTGGGCATCTCCGGGTCGCATATTATCGCCCTGTTCATACACAAGAGGTCAGCATGACCCTCGGTCAATATCGTTTCAGCCTGCACTGGGTCGATGATTCGCCCAACAGCCATCACAGGCACATCAACCACCTGTTTGATGGCTGATGCCAGATATACTGCAAAACCCAGGGGAAAGTACATGGGGGCTATGACCCCGAAACCACTAAGGCTCACGTTGATGTAGTCGAGTTTACCGGTGCGGCTCATCATCGGAGCCATTATCTTCATATCCTCTAAGGTCAAGCCTCCAGGTCTGAACTGATCCCCGTCCACTCTTATGCCCACCGTGAAATCCCTGCCCACTGCGGCCCTAACGGCATCAATGACTTCCAGAACGAACCTCATGCGCCCTTCTACGTCGCCGCCATACTCGTCAGTACGGTCGTTCAGAACTGGAGACATAAACTGTTCAGGTAGATACTGGTGAGCACTATGTATTTCAACCCCATCGGCACCGGCTTTCTTGCACAGAACCGCGGTATCAGCATAACCTTGGATGACCTCCTTTATTTCGTCCTTGGTCATCGCATGAGGGCTGTTACCCGAAGTCAGGGCGGTGGGTATAGTAGACGCTGACCATGTCGGCTTCGGGTATTTCACTGCATAACCTGATGCCTGGCTACCCGGATGCCAAATCTGCACAACAAAGCAGCTACCATGCCGCTTAACGGCGTCAGCCAGCCTTTTCAGCTTCTCCACATACTTGGGGTCACGGTGGTCAGGGTACCAGTCAGCAGTGGGGTGAACACCCAAGACGCCCAAGCAAATGAGTCCAGCCCCGCCTTTTGCCTTAAGCTCCCAATAACCTATATCCTGGTTGTTAGGAAACCATCCGTCCGCAGCGCTGCGGTAGCCAGAGAAGTGACTGGGAACCACTATTCGATTTGGGACAGTCATGGTGCCCACCTTGATGGGACTAAAAAGGATTTTGAACTGTTGTGCCATTTTGTTACCTCCTATAGATTCATTTAGAATAATGCTGCCTTTGCCCGCAGAATTCTATCTAGGGTGCGAGAGACCTGGTTAAATTATTCGGCCGACAGTAGCTCCATCGTTTACGGCCCATAAGATCTTCCGTACCCCCTTGCAGTCTCCAACAGCGTAGATTTCCTTAACCTTATCTTTAAGCGCATAGTAGAGGGTGCTATTTTCAACTCCGCCAAAGGCAAGCACCACTGTGTCAATGCCCTCCAGCTGCCTCATCTGAGCGCTATATACATTGGCTACCGTGACCGTGTTGCCCGATATCATGATGACTGCCTCGTCTGGGATGATTTTTACCCCCGCCGTGTAAAGCCGTTGCCGGAGAGCCGACATAGTAAGAGACTCCGTCTGATCTGCCTGGAAATCGCGCATAGGACTGAACACCTGTACTGTCTTACCCTGCTGCGCCAAGAAATCGGCACAGGTCAAGCCCTGAAAATGGGGGTAAGCATCGGCGATTGCTACATTTCGCCCCACTTGGGCTTTGCCAGTCAGTACGTCTATCACATTTGCGACGTTGGGTTGATCAGCGCCAATGAGATTGTGCGGTACGAACGGCAGAGAGCCGGTAGCCACCACGACCACATCGGGTTTCTCTTTCATGACCGTGTCCACAGTGACCTCAGTGTTGAGATGGACATCTACCCCGAGTAGCTTCATCTGATATTTGTAGTAGCGGGGTAGTTCGTCGAAACCGTCCCTGCCTGGTGCCTTGGCAGCCACCAGCACCATTCCTCCCAGGTCATCGCCCTTTTCCCACAGGGATACCTTGTGTCCCCTGGCAGCGGCCACCCTGGCGGTCTCCAGTCCCGCTGGACCTCCCCCAATGACCATGACCTTCTTTTTCGTTTTCGCCGGAATTAGGTCAACCCAGCCAGGGATGGTTTCTTTGCCAACAGCCGGGTTATAGGTACAGGTTACACCAATCAAAACACGCTGCCAGCACCCCTCTGAATCTCCCATGCACTTGCGAATCTCATCGAGCCTACCCTCGCGGGCTTTCTTGGGAAACTCCGGGTCACATATTATTGCTCTGTTCATACATAGCAGGTCAGCATGACCCTCGGCCAATATCTTTTCAGCTTGGACAGGATCAATTATGCGCCCGACCGCCATGACGGGAACATCAACGACCTGCTTTATCGCCGATGCCTGATACACTGAATGGCCCACCGGAAAGTACATGGGGGCTATGACCTGAAGACCACCCGTACTGACATTAATGAAGTCCAGCTTGCCGCCCTGAGTCATCATCGGAGCCATTATCTTCATGTCGTCTAAGGTGTAGCCAACAGGCCTGAACTGATCGCCGTCCACTCTTATGCCCACTGTGAAATCCCTGCCCACAGCGGCCCTAACGGCATCGATGACCTCCATAGTGAACCTCATGCGTCCCTCTAGGTCGCCACCATACTCATCAGTGCGCGTATTCGTGGCTGGAGACATGAATTGGGCCAGCAGATAGGTATGGGCACCATGCAATTCAACCCCGTCGCACCCGGCTTTCTTACATAAGACGGCAGTAGCCGCAAAGGATTCAATGACCTCTTCTATTTCGCCCTTAGTCATCTGGTGAGGAATATTCCCCGGTAGGGTGGAAACGGTAGAAGCAGACCATGTTTGGGTTGGTTTTCCCACCACTATACCTGAAGCCTGACTACCCGGGTGCCAGAGTTGAATAACACAGCAGCTACCATGTCGCTTGATGGCATCAACGAGCCTCTTCAGCTTGTCCACGTACTGGGGGTCTTTGTGGTCGGGGTACCAGTCAGCAGTGGGGTGGACACCCCAGACACCGACGCAAATCAGCCCGGCACCGCCCTTCGCTTTCCATTCCCAGTAGCCTATCGACTGGTCGTTATGAAACCACCCATCTCGCGCGGTACGCCAACCACAGTAATGCGACGGCACTACTATCCGATTGGGAACAGTCATGCTGCCTACCTTGATTGGGCTAAAAAGAATCTTGAATTCTTCTGCCATTTTGTAACCTCCTATATATGTTTTTAGATTGAGATAGACTTCTTTGTTGCCTCGACTGGTCGGTACCTATGGAGACACTAGCGCCCCCCCGGGCACATGCTACCACTACCACGCTACTCTAGTTATATTTTTCTGGCAACTTCGTTCGCGCCCCAGATTGCCTCTTTAATATCCCTAACCTGTAAGCAGTCTCCAATCTTATAAATCTCGGCTACCTTCCCCTGCAATTCACCAAAAAGGGAATCGTTAGTGCTCCTTTCTCCAAATCTTCTAGAGAGAATAAGGGTATCGTAAGGAAGGACCCTCTTCCCCCCGTCCTTAGCATTTATCGCGATTCCCTGGGGAGTAATATCGTCCACCTCTATATTGTATAAGACCTCCGGATTGCTTAGCCTCGTTGTTTGAGGAGTCTCTCTAACAACATTAACATCAGTCAATCTTCTCAAAAGCCAATACCTCCTCATCCATGGGGCATCACTGGCTAATGAACCTTCAGCACCTTTACCTATCAGAACTACATCCTTGCCCTCCTCGGCCAGCGAGATGGCTAATTCAGCGCCAAAAAACCCCCAGATGACAACTTTTTGGCCAATCTCTCTCTGTCGCCGGCAAGCCTCACTATGGTTCATCACCCCTGCTTTTCCCCTAGCTACTTCTGGCATTATGTCGGACGAGCCCGCGGCCAGGATGACAACATCGGGTTTCAGTTCTTCGACGTCGGCCAAAGTAGCCTCCTTGCATACCCTTACATCCACTTTCAACTTTCTCATCTGGGCAGCCAGATAGTCCACAATATTCCCGAACTCACCCGTCAATTTAGTAAGTGCCAGGGCAGCCACCACACCTCCGAGTTCAGAATCCTTTTGCATCAAGGTTACTTTATGGCCTCTCATGGTGGTTATTCTGGCTGCTTCCATTCCCGCTACACCGCCACCGATGACTAGTACTTTCTTTGGTTTTTCTGCCGGGGTAAGTGGAATGGGGTTATCCTGTATGTCGTAATTAATGGCGCAGGGCCTGCCGCATATCTCGAATGCAGGACTCTGATATACGCAGCCTATACACTTTCGGATGTCCTCTGGCCTTCCCTCAAAATATTTCTTTGGAGTTTCCGGGTCAGCAGCCAATTGCCTGCCCATGTGGATAATATCGGCTTTCCCTTCCTCTATGAACCTGTTGGCCATCTCCATGTCAACAATTCGTCCTACACCAATTACGGGGAGCTTGGTAACTTGCTTCACGGCTGCGGAACAGTAGATAAAATACCCCCTGGGGTAATACATGGGGACAATGATACCCTCGGTAGAATGCATGTAAGACCCCATCGAAGCATCAATACAATCTACTCCGGCCTTTTCTAGGGCAGGGACAATAATCTGGGTGGTGTCCTCTATAGTAACACCCCTTTTCCCGAGAATTTGATCAGCGCTAATCCTGATGAGTATAGGGTAGTCCTTACCGACTACCCTCCTGACTTCCTTTATCACTTCGATGGGCAAACGAAGCCTCCCCTCCCAATCTCCGCCATACTTATCGGTTCGTCTGTTATAAAAGGGCGACATGAAGGAGGAGAGCATCGAAGCGCCACCATGGCAAGCATGTATCTCCACAAAATCCATCCCAGCCGCCTTCATCTTGGCGGCAACAACCCCAAAATCGTGGACATGCTGCTCAATTTCCTCAACTGATAGCTCCCTGGTAGGCATTCGCGTCAGCAAAACGTCGAAAATACCGTCCTTAGGATACTTCTCATCGGGATAGGGTGTGGGTGAAGGGCCTTGCCCTCCCATCATCGGGCCGCCTCCGACGATTTGGGGCCCGATCTTAACATCGTACGAGTGCATCACCTCGGCTAGCTTCTCATAACCCACGAGCTGTCTTTCATCGTAGAATGGGGTCCCCACTTTTCTAATAGTACGCTGAAAAGGGATGCTCATGTCAATGGTGCTTACACTAAGAGGCGCAGCTACTATGAGCCCCACTCCTCCTTTTGCCCTCTCCTCATACCATCTAATCGTGACCTCATTTACGCTACCGTCTTCTGCCCTTGGCATGTTAGCAAAGGGCGCCATAGCTATCCTGTTTTTAAGTTTCATTCCTTTTATCTGAACTGGCTCGAAAATCTTCATGTCCGTAGTACCTCCTTTGGTCTGTCAGCGGCTTGCTTGTTTTACATCCAAAAAGGCCTTGGTATTTATTTATCACTTCTTATGAAAGTCTACAAACACCTTTGTTACAAAACCGTGACAGTGAGTGTTAGTAGTCGAAGACAAATATATTACACTATTGTTACAATTCTGTAAGGAAAAGATGGCTCGATAACATGTCAGAAGGGAGAAAACAGTCTATCCTCGGACTGAAGCCCCCATGGATTGCCCTACAATACACACTTCAGCCATCACTCTAAAGATGATAGACTCAGGCTCGGGCTTCCAAGGAATAACCCAATCCGGATCTTGCACGGATAATGAGATCGCCAGGGAAATTTGTTTCAACCTTGGTGCGCAGCCGCCGAATGTACACCCTGAGAGTATCAGCAGCGTGATCGTACGTGCCTCCCCAGACCGATTCCGCTAGCTGCGAGTAGGTTACCACGTGCCCGGCACGCTTAATCAAGGCACGAAGTATGAGGCATTCCGTGCGAGTGAGTAGCACTCTGGTTGATTCGGAGACTAATTGACCGGCAGAAGGGTCAAATCGTAGAGGACCGAGTAAGATTAAGTCGTTAGCACCGGAAAGGTAATTCCTACTGCGTAAGGCCGCCCGGACTCTGGCCACAAGCGCGAGCTGTCCGAAGGGTTTCACAACATATTCGTCAGCTCCCCATTCCAGACCCTTGACAATATCGGCCTCGTCGTCTCTAACTGTGACGATAATGACAGGCATTGTGGACAAAAGCCTGATCTGCCTCAATACCTCGAAGCCACTGATATCGGGAAGATTGAGGTCAAGAATCACGAAGTCCGGGCATTCAGTCTTAACAAGCTCCGCTGCGGCACCACCCAAATGCGTTTGAGCCATCTTTATATCAGGCCAACAGACCTGCAGAGCTATGGCGACAAACTCAGTCACGTCCGGGTTATCTTCGACAACAAGGGCTTTCATACCCGAACCTCACTACTTTTCCGAAGTGGTTTACCGCCCCTGTCGAAGGGAATGGAGAAGCCGAAAGTACTTCCCTTTTCCTTTTCGCTTCTCACCCAAATTCTCCCACCGTGAAGTTCTACAAGCATCCTGCATAAGGGTAAGCCTATGCCAAGAGGGTTATCTCCGTCCCCCTTTTCCCAAAGTCGACATGGTTCAAACAGTCGCTTTTGGGCTTCTTCGGCTATACCCGGGCCATTGTCCACTACTTCCACGACCAAGTCAGTGTTTCTGGCATGGGCTCTCAGCACGATTTTACCCCCACTCGGGGTGAACTTCAAAGCATTGGCGAGCAGATTGAATAGTACTTGCCGCACACGGTCTTCATCGCCATAAAGGATCGGCAAGCCGCCAGCTACCTTCAAACACAACACCTGCTGTTTCTTGTTGGCTTCTGGCATCACATACTCTATAATCTCACGAAGTGTCTCTTTTATATCGAACATCTTGTCCCTGAGATGAAGTAGGCCTACTTCACCCTTGGCTAAATCAGCAAGGTCGCCAACTCTTCTGTCTAGACTTTGGACACCTCGATTAATGTTCTCGGCCATGCGTCTCAGTTCGCCATTCTCTAGCCTGTCAAGTAGCATTTCGCTGGCGCCAAGCATAGGAGTGAGCGGAGTCTTCAGTTCATGAATTAACGTCCTGATAAACCATGACATCTTTCGCGTCTGTTCTTCAGCTTCTTGATATAGACACTCTTTTTCGGCACAAAGCCCCTCTAAGGTTTCCTGAAACCGCTTACGTTCAGTGATATCGTGGGTAGTCGAAACTGCCGCAACTACGTCACCGCTATTTGCCCTGACTGGAATAGCAGTCGTATGAAGGTCGACCGAACGTCCGTCAGGCCACACGACACGAGACTCCCTGTTGATGGTATTCCCTCTCAAGGCGCCTAGTATGGACCAGGCTGTTGGCGGCACGTTTTCACCTTTTTCATTATAAGCCTCCGCGCACATCGGTCGGGCCTCTCCAATCGTGGTACCTACCGGGTCACGATGCCAAAGCTGTTTGGCCGCTTGATTTGCGAAAGTAATCTGCCGGTTGGCAGCACAAACAACCACGGCATCTGCGGTGTGATCAAGAGTAGTCCTGAGCAAGGCAATCTCATCCTCTAATGCTCGTTCTTTCTGTTTGTGGCTGGTAATGTTGGTTGTCGTTAAAATAATGCCCTGCGAGACGGCGCACAGGTAAACCTCGAACCATGCTTTTCCTCCGTCTGGCATCGTGAATTCATCAGTAATGTGAATGGGCCTGCTGGGCTCTATGACGGTTTGCATAGCTCGTATGGTAAGGGTACCGCCGATTCCTGGCCACAGCTCAACCAGCTGCTTTCCTAGTATTCTCTCTTGTGACGTTGCCACGAACTTGCATGCTGAACTGTTGGCTGCAACGACTCGCCACTCATGGTCTAGAACATAGACTTGATCTCGCAGAGAATCGAATACCAACCTGAACACTTTGTCAGTCTCATTCAAGCTATCGACCGACTGCGCACCCGGGGTTTTCGACATCCCTGCTTCAGCAACTGTGGGCCTTTCGCGTCCCAAGCCATCGATGACCATATTTTCTGTCGAGCGCCCATTTCTCTTCATAGACCCTCCCGTTAAACAATGGCTTATTGTGTTTCCGACCTCCGTACCTGCATTCTGCATGCCAATGGTACCCGCTTGATGCGATTTAGTCAAGTTCTCTCCTATGGGCGGCGGCTACACATCACCAAAGTTGGCAAGCCACGGTCTCACGCCTATTCAGGTACGCATTCAACATTAGCATATATTGTTGCTGTAGCTAAGGCATATTCAACAAAAACTCGAATTGTTAACTAGGGTAACAATCTAGTATTTCGTGCAATCAAAACGAAAAGGCCGAGCTTCTCCGCCCGGCCTTTTCAGTTATACCAGTACCTGCGGTGCCGACCTTAAGCTTTCCCAATTCTGAACATCTTTGTACCGCAGACCGGGCAGACGCCCTGTGTTGCAGGCTTGCCATTCTTCATGGTTATTGCCTTGGCATTCTTAATTTCTCTCTTGGCACGACACTTGACGCAGTAGGCTTGCATGTTCACCTCCTTTTTTGAATGAACGATAGACTATGTCGCCTGTAATGTCAATAGTCCATGACCAACTCGGCACGCATATTAGTCCTCCGGTATGCAGGTACGAAAGTCACCGTCGCTTGTTTCGTGTGATTAGAAATAATAAAGGGGACTGGGAGAATTCAACCCCCAGTCCCCTTTAAGCGTGTGCCAGATAACTCTAGAAGTCAAACAGTGCCGGCTGCTCTGCCTTCCGCCACTGCCTCTTCCCCTCTCTGCTGGCGTCTCTCAGCTCTATCCCCCTCAAGCCTTACCTTCGTGCGCTGGCAATAAAGCTAGTCCTCGAGCCGGCGGAGGTCTCGCATCTGGTCAGCGTCTAGCTTGTCCACGGCGATATCCCCCGACATCTCGTTCTTGCCCCACCGGCGGTAGGCCTGGGTGGCAATATACAGGTAGATCTGTCCCCAGTCATGGTCCATGGGCTGAGTGAGACAGGCGGGGTAGAGATAGGCACAGGTTTCAGCATCGGTACCAGTCGGCCCCTCGCCTTTCAACGCTTTCTTGTTCGCCATCAGCCTCTCCAAGATGATGGCGTTTTTCAGCCAGTCAGGAAGGGTGTCTCCTCAGCCGCCAGGAAACACGATAATAGGGTCCGTAAGGGCGCCTACCAGGTCACCTGTGAATTTTGAGCCGGGTACGTGCTATGTGTCAGACCACCTGATACACACTCAGGTCATCGGAATGGGTTGAAGAGCTATCTTGAGCCACTTCAAGGAGCATCAGGGACTGGTAAACGCGGGTTCGACCCGGCTTCGATAATCGAGAACACCACCAACCGCCAGTTAGACTCCAACAATAGGTCTGCCGGGTGATTTAAGGGCGTAGAACCAGTCGATAACGATGATGAATTGGTGGAAGACGGGCATTTACTGATAAAAAGTATCGAAATCGTTGCGGAAACGTCATTTGCGGGCTGGGATTATGCCGAAACACATCCCGGAAAAGGATCCTACCACGCCTGGTTAAGTGAATTTAAGCATGTTACTTAAAATCGTTTAATTCCATTTAATTCCGTTTAAGAATCACGACTTTGCCCCGTTTGTGCACGGAATGCGACCATTGTGGCCCCGATATGGCGCATTATCATTCTCTCTGAGCCTCGTTACCGCCCCCAATCTGCACCCTAAGAGCCTCTATTCACACACCTCAGCCCTTTTCGCGTCCCCAAAATCAACCCATCAGCCCCTTTCGTGTCAGGGAAGTTGCCATAAAGCACTGACAGAGCCCCGAAATGGTAGTAAAATTCCGTAAACCACGCATCCCACGGAGGTTCTTCCTGACCGGGGTGAACCGTTCGTAGTCCAAGGAGGTAACAATTCAGTCTTTTGTGGCCTGGCTGCACTTTT
>Ga0299912_10003008_pt1 | contig 13836 bp, 15 predicted proteins | sample RVTome_2_FD_207667 | JGI IMG/M metagenome (GOLD analysis project Ga0299912, IMG submission 207667) | Soil microbial communities from uranium-contaminated site in the Upper Colorado River Basin, Wyoming, United States - RVT95D214 (version 2) ...
CCGTCAGGTCCGTATCGGTCCAGCCTCCTGTCAGATCTCCGTCGATGTGCTCCGCGTGTCCATGGCGTACCAGAATAATGGGGCTCATCACCCAATAATTGGGGTTAGTGTAATTTTACTGTTTTTCAAAAGATGTAAAGCTTTAAAATAATATGCTGAGGCAGGTCAGGGCGCCGTCGCACTTCTGTATCTCGGACACATCCAGGCTTATGACGTCGAACCCGGCCTCCCCCACCATCGCCTGAGCCGCCTCGTAGCCACGGGCCATGAGCACCGTGTCGCCCACGGTCAGCGTGTCGGCGGCGTACTCGTCCCTGGCAGGCGGGATCAGAATGTTGAACCCCTCCAGGGCCGGGTGGTTGGCATACTTCTCCGTCGCCATCATTATGCCCCTCCCCAGGTACGTCACGTAGCTCTTAAGGTGCATTATGCCGGGGTCGAAGACCGTGTCCACCCTCACGTTCAGCCACTCCTGCATCTGGGCCACCCCCTCAGGGTTTGTCCTGTCCGTGATGCCCGAGATGAGCCTGTCCTCCAGGTGCACCACGTCTCCGCCCTCCACCGTCGCAGGCGCCGTCGCCCACTTCACCGGCATATACTCCTCCAGGGCCGCGGCCACCCCCGGCTGCTCGCCCCTCCTACTCATCTTGGCCATCCTGCAGATGAGCGCCCTGCCCCCGTGCACGACGGCGTTGTCCTCCACGAAGCAGCTGTCAGGGTGCGCGTCGTCCCTGGGCACCCTGATGACCTCCAGGCCCAGCTCCTCCAGGGTCCCACAGTAGACGGCGTGCTGCTCCCGCGCCTTCTCCACGTTGACGGTGTGGTGAAGCGGGTGGGTGCTCAGGCACCCAGCGTACCCGCCACCGGGCTCCCGGACCAGGGCCCTCCTAGGCTCCATGACCCCGTAATGTGTTCGGCGGGTTAAAACACTTCAGACAGGCTTATCCGCTGCAGAGCAACGATCAGTTGATCCGAGTTGACAGTAGACCTATACAAGGTGCTACGGGACTTCATGGCGGCCCCCGCCGTCACGGGCTTCGAGGAGCAGCGCAGGAAGCGCGTCGTCGAGGCGTTTAGCAAGTACTGCGACGTGGTCGAGGTTGACGTCATGGGCAACGTCATAGGCACCATGGGCAAGGGCGACAGGGCCATCATGCTGGCGGGCCACTACGACCAGCTGGGCTTCATGGTGGACTACGTGGACGAGAAGGGCTTCGCCAGCTTCACCCAGGTGGGCGGCTGGGACAAGCGCGTCGCGTACGGCACCCGCCTCAAGATGTGGGTGGGCGACGGCCCAGGCGACTACCTGGTCGGCACCGTGGCGGTTAAGGCCGCCCACCTCACCGACGCCAAGGAGCGCGACACGTGCCCCGAGCTCAAGGACATGCTCATCGACTTTGGCGCCGCCAGCAAGGAGGAGGCCGAGAAGATGGGCGTCAAACCCGGCGTCGTATGCACACCGTACCTGGACGTAACGTACCTGGGCAGGGAGGGAAGCGACCTCATCATGGGCCCCGCCTTCGACGACGTTTGCTGCGTCGCCGCCCTCATAGAGACCATGGAAATCCTCAGGAAGGAGCCGCTTAAGGGCGTCAAGGTCCACTTCGTGGCCACGGTTCAGGAGGAGGTGGGGCTGCGCGGGGCGACCATCGCCGCCTACAACCTGATGCCCTGGGCCGCCATAGCCACGGATGTCACCCACGCCGTGGCTCCGGGCGTAAAGCCAAACCAGGTGGCGGGAGTCGAGCTGGGCAAGGGCCCCGTGGTGGCGCTGGGAGCCAACTTCACACGGGCCCTGTGGGAGATGATGGAGCGGGAGGCCGAGGCCAACGGCATCCCATACCAGAGGCACGGGGTCCCTGCGAGGAGCGGCACCGACGCGTGGGCCATCCAGGTGGAGCGCGGAGGCAACATCTGCGGCCTCATAAGCATGCCCAACAGGTACATGCACAGCCCCAACGAGGTCATCAGCCTCAAGGACCTGGCCAACCTGGGAAAGCTCATGGCGCTGACGGTGAAGGCCCTGGAGAAGAGCGACCTGAAGCACACAGTGGAAGTCTACAGGAAGTAGACGCCTCTCCTATCCCAGGAGCTGCCTCAGCTTCCAGAAGTAGCCTAGGAAGAAGACGACAGTGTAGAAGCCGAACCCGGCCAGGAACCCGCCCATGAACCACTTGTGCTCGATCCTAAGCTTCTGCATGGCTGAGAGCCCCCGGCCACATTATAGATGCTTTATGAAGCCTTGATCACGAAAAGTTCTGGACCAGGTACAGTCTACCGCTGTCATAGGCGACGCCGACGCTCACCCGCTTGTAGTCCTTGTTGAGTATCTGGTCCCTGTGGCCCCAGCTGTACGCCGAGTCGTCGTACACCATATCGTACATGAGCCTGCTCAGGGCGTCCCTGGCCGCGAACTCGTCCCTGCTCGTGTAGTACTTTATGTTCTCACCCATTGTGCTGGGCAGATCAGGGTTGTGCTTGAACTCGCCTGTGCTCAGCATCTGCTCGGCGTACCTCTGCGCTATGGGGTTTGTGTCAAGCTCCAGAGACTCCAGCTTCGCCTTTGTCCTCTCCTCGTTGACCAGTCCCAGCACGTACTCGTGAAGCTCACCGATGTTAGGGTTGGTCGGGAAGACGGGCCCCGCGTCAGGCGTCTCAGGCTCCTGGTACCAGTTGTTTATGATGGCTATGCTGCCCAGGCTTATAGCCAGTGTGATGGCCACGAATGCCATCTTCCTGGGGTTCACTCCAGTGCCCAGGTCCAGGAGGCCGGTCTTCCGCCTCCTGCCGTTCACCTTGGGCCTGTACGCGGGCGCCTCCACAGACTCCACGTAGGGCAGCGGCTCAGCCTCCGCCTGCCCCGCGTAGGGCTTCAGCTTCCCGCTCAGGGCAATGCAGTTGTGATCCCTCTGCTGTATGTGGTCCTCGCAGAAGCTCAGGTTGCAGTGGGGGCACCTGAGTGGCTCATCGAGTTCCTTGCCGCAGTGGTAGCAGATGCCCATCGCTCCGTAGGTAGGGGACCTTTTTCTTAAAGGTTTACCAACGGGTCATCCATAACAGGGATACGGGTCAGGGCCCCGGATGCTCAGCTATTTATATTCAGCCACCGAAGTTATTGGGTTAGTGAACAGTTTTGAAGGCATCCAAGTTCCTCGGGTTGGTCATCGCCGCTGTCCAGCTTGTGGGGGCGGCGGCCCTCGCCCTGGGGGTGCACACGATGATAGGCGTCTCGGGTTCGGCGTTCTCGCAGGGGGGCCAGGAGATACAGCCGCAGATGGGGGACCCCGTGGTCATCCCCCTCACCCTCCACCCTAGGAACGACGGGTTCTTGGAGGCGAGGCTCACCGTATCGCTGAGCTTGGTCGTGGACGGCGACAACGTCCTGGCCACGGACTCGGCCACTGTGACCCTACCCTCGGGGGGCTCCGAGCCAGTGGAGCTGGAGCTGAGTGTACCAGCGATCCAGTTCCAGCAGTACCTGGGCTCCTCGGACGCGTCCTGGGTGGCCGCTGTCCAGGTTACGACCCTCTTCGACCTCATCAGCTTCAGCAACACAATGACGGTGACGGGAGGAGCCTGAGATGAGTGGGAACGAGAGGATGCGGGCGATCATCGGGGCCGCGGTGACCCTCATATTCTTCGTGGGGGCGCCATACATGCTGCCCAAGTATCTGCCCCCCAACATAGCCCAGCTGCTGGCAGAGTCGGGGTTCGACCTCCAGGGCTTCATCAACGAGGTTATGATCCTGGGAGCCGTCACGGCGGCGCTGACACTAGCCAAGGGCTTCGCGGGCAAGGCCAGCCCGGTGAGCCTGCTGATCAACGTCGCACAGAACGTGGCCACCCTCGTCTTCATGGTGGTCCTGCTTGGCGCCGGGGACGTCTCTTCGCTGGGGGTGACCTCCTTCACGTTCTCCTCGGAGAACACCACCAACTACATGGTAATGGACTTCAGGGTCTTCATCTACTTCACGGTCCTGACCGTGGCGCTGCGCGTCGTGGAGGTCTACCTGGACTGGGACGAGGCGAGGGTTGAGGCCATGCCGCCGGGCCGGATACCGCCTTAGCCCTGAACACTTTTAAAAAATCCGCCGCGCATGTGGTAGGTATGACCATAAAGGTGGCCGTTAGCGGCATCCCCAGGGGCCTCCAGAACCCTGGGCCCGATGGCAACTGGTTGACCGAGGAGCACAAGGACAGGATAAGAGGCGTGAGCCGGGACGTGGAGCTCGTGGAGGTCCCCGCCCACAAGGTCAGGGGCGCCGCCGGCTTCGAGGTCGTCCTGGCCGAGGGAGGCAACAGGACCCACTACCCGGGCGAGCTGGACTGGGAGGATTACCAGAGGTTCTTCACGCCGGGCCTCAGGTGGGTCCAGCTCTGCAGCACGGGCTTCAGCGACAACATAACCCCAGAGGTGCTGGACGGCAGGGTCACCCTCACCAACGCCCCAGGCCTCCACACGGTGCCCATCGCGGAGAGCGTGGCGGCCGCCATGCTGAACCACGCCAAGCGCCTGGGGCAGAGGCATGTTGACCAGGCGAACAGGGCGTGGAGGCAGCTCAGGTGCGAAGAGCTACAGGGCAGCACGGTCCTCCTGATAGGCGTAGGCAACATAGGTTCCAGGGTAGCGAGCATCTGCAAGGCCCTGGGCATGAAGGTGATAGGGACGAGGCGCCGCCCCGAGCCCCTCTACAACGTGGACCTGATCTTCCCCGCCTCCGACCTGCGCGCCCACCTTGGGGAAGCCGACTACGTGGTCGTCGCCGCCCCCCTCACCCCTGAGACCGAGAACCTGCTGGGGGAGCCCGAGTTCAGGGCCATGAAGAGCACCGCCTACTTCATAAACGTGGCCAGGGGCAGGATCGTCCACGAGCCCAGCCTCGTGAAGGCGCTGACTGAACACTGGATAGCGGGAGCCTACCTGGACGCCTTCGAGACCGAGCCCCTGCCCAGGGAGAGCCCCCTGTGGGCGCTGGACAACGTGCTCCTGGTCCCCCACGACAGCCACAGCAGCCCACACATAGGGGACAGGGTCGTGGAGATATTCGCCGAGAACCTGGAGCGCTACGTGAGGGGCGAACCCCTGCTGCACGTCTGCGACCCGCGGCGAGGATACTAGCATTTTTCTAGTGGACCCTAACCATATAGTTGTTCAGCGGAGAGCATCGGATGACCAGCCACGCCATAGTCCACGGCGACGACGCAGACGGCCTCACATGCGGGGCCTTCCTGAAGCGGCTCACGGGCTGCGAAGTCTATCTGGCCAACTACGACAACCTGGAGAACGCCCTCGCCAAGGTGCAGCCCCCCGTGACCAGCCTGACGATATGCGACCTCAACGTTAGGGAGGCCCTGGAGGGCGATCTCATACGCATAAGGGGCTTCGCCGAGATCACCATAATCGACCACCACCAGATGGACGCCTGCTTCATGGACCGGCTCCGTGAGCTGGGCGTGGAGGTGACCCTGGACACACGGGACTGCGCAGCCGTCCTCGTCTACGAGGCGCATAAGGAGCAACTTGGGAGGGACGCGGCCCGCCTCGCCGCCTACGCCGCGATAAGCGACATGTTCGAGGACGGCCCCATGGCATCCGCCATCCTCGGCAGGATGGACAGGAAGTTCGCCCAGCACGAGGCACAGATACTCACCCACGCCCTCGGCAGGGACCAGACCTTGGACTTCAAGCGCCACGTTATGGATTGGCTCAGCAGGTACAGCTACCCTCACAGGATACCCGGGGCAGTAGAGACCGCCGTCAGGGGCTTGGAGGACATGGCCACAATAATGGAGGCGATGCCCTCAGCCGCCACGGTTCGAGGCAGGGTCGCCATCATGGAGGCCGTCGGCGACCACAGCACGGGGGCCATGGCCAACCTCCTCATGGACACGCTGGGCGTGGACGTGGGGGTCAGCTACAAGGCCAACGGCGAGTACGTTAACGTCAGCCTCCGCGGGATGACCGACCTCAGAGAACACCTGGGCGACATGGCCAAGGCTCTGGGCCACAGGCTCGGGGGCTTCGGCGGAGGCCACCAGAGGGCCAGCGGCGTGAAGCTGCCCAAGGAAAAGCTTGAGGCTTTCATCGACGAGGTGGTCAGGCAGTTCAGTCCCTGACCCTGCGCCTCCACTCGGATTTCCCACGCATCTTCCTCACCCTATCATCCAGGGGCTCCAGCCGCTCGGGGTCGAACGGTGTCCACACCTTCTCATCTGTCTCCGAGTCGCTCAGCTCCCTGGTTAGGCATATAGTCACGGTGCACTCCCTCTCCCCGTGCCCCACGTCCTCGCACCTGAGGCAGTTCATGGCCCTGGCCAGCTTGACGAGCCTGACCCTGCTGAAGGGGTCGTCCAGGCCGTAGTAGTCGGCGTTCCTGTAGTTGATCTCCTTCTCGCGCCCCGTGTCGCTGTAAACCACGTACGCCTCGCCGTCCAGCATCCTCTGGACTGGCGCGAATATCCGCCGGTACACCCTCAGGTTTATCCGCTGGCCCTCGGCCACGACGACCAGTCTGTTCCCGCGACCCAGACGCTGCACCCCTCGAACAGTCACTAAGTCTCGGCGGCCGCCTCCAGCTCCCTGTAGGCCCTCAGGGGGTCGGCGCTCTTCATTATGTAGCTCCCCGACGTGAAGAGGTCCACGCCCTTCATCCTGGCCAGCCTCACGGTCTCAGGCACCATCCCGCCATCCACCTCGACAGTGAGGGAGCGGCGCAGGCCCTTGAGCTCCGCAGCCTTGTCAAGGCACTCCGGCAGAAACCTGCCACCGTAAGCACCCGGGTTCACAGTCATCACCATCACCCCGTCAAGGTCCCCGATCACCGGCTTCAGCACGCTGACGGGGGTCTCCGGGTTCAGGGCAAGAAACAGCTTGTTCGGGAGTCTCTTGAGCTTCCCGACGTCTCTCCTGATGCTGGGCAGAGACTCTGCGTGCACTATGATGGTTTCGGCCTCACCCTTGAACCGCTCGACGTGGCTCCATACGTCCCTCACCATGAGGTGGGCCTGGTAGTGGGGCCCCTCTGGGAGCCGGGCCTCGAAGTCCAGGGACCTACTTGGCACGAACTCGCCGTCCATGACGTCTAGCTGCACTGTGGGCGCGAAGCCCGTCACCTTCCCTAGGCTCTCGTCCAGCTCGCCCTGGTCCGCCGCTATCACTGCCGGGATTATGCGGGCCTGTTTCTTCATGTTGGTTCTTGTATGTTTCTGGTGTTATTTTATTTTATGCCGGGCACCATGCTTTTGTTTAGTGAGGCTCCGTAATGTCCCATATATCAGGGATGGTGGTGATGTTCCTGTGGCATAATGTTGCGCTCCCATCGTTGAACGAATATGATGTGACTTAATTTTTCACTCAAAATATTTTTAAATAAACTAACACTAATCATGGTTATATATAGTGGGCACATATATTATACACAAAAAGTATCCAACTATACGCGTCAAAATTAGATAACTGGTAGGCGCAGGTGAAGGGGGAGCAGATGAAGGGGGACAGGGTGAACAGAGATAGACCCATCAGGATTCTCCACGTGGACGACGAGGAGAACCAGCTGGAGTTCACCAAACTCTTCCTCGAGGAGATCGACAAGGATGTCGTCATCGACTCCACCTCGGACCCCGACGAGGCCGTACGGCTAGCATCAAAGAACAGCTACGACTGCATAGTGAGCGACTACAAGATGCTCACCATGAGCGGCGTGGAGCTGGCCCAGAAGGTCAGGAAGAACAGCAGCGTGCCCTTCATCCTCTACACCGGGCAGGGCAGCGAGGAGGTGGCCCAGTCGGCCTTCGAGGCCGGCGTGGACGACTACCTGAAGAAGGAGTCGGAGCCCAGCCACTACCAGATCCTGGCCAGGCGGGTCAGGCAGAACGTAGAGAAGCACAGGGCCGAGCAGCTCTACAGGAAGGTGGTGGACGAGAGCAGGGACGGCATCATCATAGTCACAGGTATTACGATAGCCTTCGCCAACCGGGCCGCGAGCAGGATGATAGGGGGAGGCGAGCCCGGGGACTTCGTGGGGAAGAGCCTCCTGGACTACGTCATAGGCAACGAGAAGGAGACGATCAGCCGCCTGTGCGCCGAAGGGGACGGCGAAGATGCGCCCCTGCTGGAGGTGCAGCTCAGGACAGGCAAGGGCTCGATAAGGGTCGCCGAGGTCTCGTCCACGCTTATCAACTACCTGGGCCAGGAGTCCCACCTATGCTTCTTCAGGGACGTCACCCACCGCAAACGGGCGGAGGAGCGGGTGGAGGCGCTCCACCAGCAGGCCGTGAGGCTGGGCAGCCTGACGGACCTCCGCAGCGTAGCCGCGGCGGCCCTCGACATCATGGAGGACGCCTTCGAGTACCAGGCCGTCAGCTTCCAGGTCGTGGAGGGCGGCCGCCTCAAGACGCTGGACGTCAGGGGGGCTCCCCGCATCAACCTGTCCCTCCCCATGGACGGCCCGGGCATCACCGTGAAGGCCGCCCGCGAGAAGCACAGCATACTGGTAAACGACGTTACGGGGTGCAAGGACTTCTTCAGGGGCTCAGTGGACTCCATGAGCGAGCTAGCCGTACCAGTGGTCGTCGACGGCGAGACGGCCGCCGTCCTCAACGTGGAGAGCCTGGAGCTCAACGACTTCACAGAGGACGACAGGAAGCTCCTCGAGACCCTCAGCTATCACGTGGCGTACGCGGTGAGCCGCGTGACGGGCAGGAAGCCCGGCATGGAGGCTGAGAAGGCCGTGAGGCTCGACTACGCCCTGGGCCGCCTCGACGACGCAGAGAAGGTGGACGCCCTCGTGCAGAGCGACCTCAAGGGCTCGCTGAGGTCAATCAAGAACGCCTCCGGGATACTGCGTGACCGGCCCGAGATGCTGCCCGACCTGGTGACCAGCATAGACAGGGACGCGGAGCACGCCTCGAAGGTGGCCGACATGATACGTGAGACGGTGGCGGCGTCCATCATGAACGGCAGCTTCTCCGAGGTTAACACAGTGGTTAGGTCGGTGCTGGAGCTGGCCTACATGCCAAGGAACATACACGTCAAGTCCGCCCTGAGCGAGGTCAAGCTCATAGCGGTGGTCCCAGTCGAGAAGATGGCTCGCCTGCTGGACAACCTGGTGCGGAACGCCGTGGAGTCCATGCCCGACGGCGGCACCCTGGAGGTGAAGGTCGCCGCCCGGCGGGGCCAGGCCAGGGTGGAGGTGAGGGACACGGGGCCAGGCATCCCGCCCCACGCCATGGACCGCCTCTTCCAACCCTTCAACACGACTAAGCAGGGCCACAGCGGCCTAGGCCTGGCCTACGCCAAGAAGACCCTGGAGGATGTCGGCGGCTCAATCGAGGCTAAGACGGGGGAGAAGGGCACGACCATGGTCGTGACTGTCCCCACGAGAAGCCTTGAAAAAGATTAAGGGAACGAAAAAACGGGTTAGTCGACGGCCTTCTGGCTCTTTATCTTTATGACCTTGGGCTTGGCGTGGTTCACCGTCACGGTGCTGGCGTCCTGCCTCATCAGGAACGTGCTGTCCACTCCGGCCAGCACCACGGTTGCCCTGATCTTGCCCTCCAGGTTGGGGTTGATCTTGCTTCCCCAGACGACGCGGGCGTCCTTGCTGACGCTCTCCAGGACCATCTCTCCGGCCCTGTTGATGTCCTCGAGGGTCATGTCCTCGCCGCCCTCCACGTGCACGAGGGCCCCCTGGGCCTTGGTCACGTCGGCTACGTCCAGAAGCAGGTTGTCGGTGGCCTTGGTGACGGCGTCCTCAACCTTGGTGCCGCCGTGTCCCTCTCCGAACCCGACGGCGCAGATGCCTCCACCCATCATGATGGCCTTGACATCCGCGAAGTCCAGGTTCATGATGCCGGGGACGCTGAGGGTCTCAGTGATGTTGTTGATGAAGTCGGTAACACGCTCGTTGGCCACCGCGAAAGCCTCCCTGACAGGGAGCTTGCCGGCGACCTTCCTCAACCTGTTGTTGTCGATGACAACCACGCTGTCGCAGACATCCACCAGCTGCCTCAGACCTTCCTTGGCCTTGCCTACCCTGGTACCCTCCAAGTCGAAGGGGATGGTGACCACGCCTATGGTGAGAGCCCCCAGCTCGCGGGCGATCCTTGCCACCACTGGGGCCGCGCCTGTGCCCGTGCCGCCGCCCAAGGCGGCCGCCACGAATATGAGGTTGGCGTCACCCACCGCGTTCTCGATCTCCAGGGCGCTCTCCTCGGCCGCCTTGGCCCCCTGCTCGGGGAAGCCTCCGCAGCCCAGGCCCCCTGTGAGGCCGTAGCCCATGACGACCCTCTCGTCGGCCTTACTGGTCGCCAGGTGCTTCGCGTCAGTGTTCATAGCAACCGTCCTCGCGCCTATGATCTTCTTGTCCATCCACGTCACGATGTTGCTTCCGCCGCCGCCTACGCCGAGTATAGCTATCTTGGGTGTGGCCTCCCTGGCGATGTCCTCGATGCTCTTATCAAGGACTCCCTGGGGGACCACTTCTAGTTCAACGGTCAAGAATATTCACCTTGTTTACCATTCCATCTCTGTGATCTGTATATAGCGATGTGTAGGTGACGACACTCACACACATCTAGCCTGATAGATGCTTTATGAGCTCCCTGTACTGGGGTTCGAGCTCGATGGCGCGCCTGTAGTGCTCCAGAGCCCTGTCGGTTAAGCCGTGCTGGGCCAGGTGGACGCCGTAGCTGAAGTGGGACCTGGCGTCGTCGGGCTTCAGCTCCAGTGACTTCTTGAAGTGCCTGTCTGCCTGGGCGGGTCTGTCCACCTTGGAGAGGAACTGGGCGTAGTACAGGTTTGTCTCATGGCTCCCGGGCTCAGCCTCCAAGGCCGCCCTGTACTCCCTCTCGGCCTCCTGGTCCCTTCCCTGGTCTGCCAGGGTCTTAGCGTAGTACATGTGGGGCTCCGCGGCCTTGGGGGCCAGCTCCACGGCCCTCTTGTAGTACTCCTCGCTCTGGGGCAGCCTGTTCTGGTTGCTGAGGAATATGGCGTAGACCAGGTTGCATGTGGGTGAGTTTGGGTCGAGGCTCACCGCCTTCATGTAGTGGCTCTCGGCTGTGATGTTGCTGCCGCTGTGGGTCAGGAGCACCGCGTAGTGGAGGTGGGCCTCTGCGTTCCCTGGCTCAAGCTGTATGGCTCTCCTGAAGTGGTTCTCAGCCTCCCCCGGCTTATCCATCCTGTAGAGGACTATCCCGTGCCTGATGTGGGTCTCGGCCCTCTCAGGCTCCATGGCCGAGAGCTGCTTGTACTGCTCCTCGGCCTCCCTGAACCTGCCGCTGTCCACCAGGAACTTGGCGTAGTTCCTGTGCAGTGTGGGCTCCCCCGGGGTCATCTGCACTGCCTTTCTGAAGCAGGTGTCGGCCTCGCCGCCCCTGCTCCGGCTCCACAGGAACAGGGCGTAGTTGTTGTATGTGTTGGCGTCCCTGTTGTCCAGCTCCAGGGACCGCCTGTAGTGGGTCTCGGCCTCCTCCCACCTCCCCAGGTCCACAAGTATGTTTGCCAGGTTGTCGTGGACCGTGGCGTCCTCCTCGGCCCCCAGGGCAGCCCTGAAGTGTGCCTCGGCCTCGTCCAGTCTTTTCAGGCTGTAGAGGAGGATGCCCAGGTTGTTATGGATAGTGGGGTCACCGGGCTCGGCCTCCAGAGCCAAGCCGTACTGGGCCTCGGCCTCCTCGTACCTCCTCTGGTCCACCAGCAGCTGGGCGTAGTTCATGTGGGCGGCGATGTTGTCCTTCTCGTGGCTGAGTGCCCTGCTGAAGTGGTACTCGGCCTGCTCGGGCCTGTTGATCTTGGCGAAGAACTGGGCGTATATCAGGTGGCTCTCAGCCGTGTCGGGCACGACCTTCAGGGCCTTCCTCGGGACCGGCCTCCGCTTCTCCGCCTCGGCCTGGGCGGTTGGGGGAGCCTCAGGCTCCTTAGCCCTCAGCTTGGTCAGTCTCTCGGAGGCCGACTCCCTGGCCTCGTCCGTCTGGGACAGGTCCATGGCCGCCACATACAACTGGGCGGCCTCGGCGTCCTTGTAGCTCTTCCAGAACTTGTCTCCCTTGGCGACGAGGAGCTGCGCGAGCTTGTCGTTCTTTCCCTCGTTTCTCTGTATCCACTTCACGAGGTGCAGGACGCCTGGCAGGTCGCCGCTGTCAGCCATCTTGCCTAGTAGCTCCTCGTAGTAGCTCATGGGTGCACCGTCCACTGGATCAGTTGAGATGAATACGTGTCTTGGGTACTAGTCTTTTACGGAGCCAACGCGTTCCCTTGAACGGGCGGCGGCTTGACCTCGCCGCAGATAAACGGTGAAGCGGGTCTCACCCGCTAGACGCATCCTTGACCACTAGCTCACGGGGTTTATTACGTTGAAGCCTCACCCTATCCAGTATGGGTAAGGCCGGGTCCCTGCTTGAGATCATGCGGCCGGTGAACTCCGTCATGGTGGGACTGGCCATAATCGTGGGCGCGGCCATCACGGGGGGGACATCCATTGTCGGCGACCCGCTGCCTCTGCTCTACGCGTTCATCACGGGGTTCACCTTAACAGGGGCCTCCATGGCCGTCAACGACTACTACGATAGAAACATTGACGCTGTGAACGAGCCCCGGAGACCCATACCCAGCGGCAGGGTGACGCCCACCGAAGCCCTGTACCTTACTGGGCTTCTCAGCCTCGTAGGGTTAGCCGCGTCCTACGCCGTGTCCGCGGAGGCTCTCGCTGTGGCCGGGTTCAGCTGGGCGGTGATGGTGGCGTACTCCGCCTGGGGGAAGCGCACAGGGCTCCCCGGGAACCTCATGGTGAGTACATGCATAGCCTTGCCCTTCGTCTACGGAGGCGTCCTGACGGGCAAGGTTACGGTCGGTCTTTACTTCAGCCTCATGGCTTTCCTGAGCAACACGGGCAGGGAGGTGGCTAAGGGCATAGTGGACGTGGAGGGCGATGGGAGCGCCGGCGTTAGGACCGTGGCCGTGTCCAGTGGGCCAGTGGCCGCGTCGAGGCTAGCCTTCTTCTTCTTCCTGGCCAGCGTAGCCTCCAGCGCCTTGCCCGTCTACCTCGGACTGGTGAGCCTATGGTACATGCCCTTCGTCGCCGTCACCGACCTCGGACTCCTGCAAGGCGGTGTCAGCCTACTCAGTGAGCCGACACGCGAGAACAGCCGCAGGGTCAAAAACAGGGTCCTGTACCTTATGCTTGTGGGGCTGATCGGCTTCGCAGCCGGGAGCCTGCTGTGATAAAGGGTTTTACCTGGATGATAGGGCTATCCGCTCTATCTCCTGTTTCCTGCGGACCGCGAAGTTGTTGCCGTCGTTGTTGGCGGCCCCTATGAGGTTGTCGGCGACAACCTCCTCCAACGCCTTCCTCGTTCCGAAGGTCTGCTCCACGATGCCCTTAACTATGAACCTCATGGCGATGTCGATGCGGCGCTGGGGGCTGATGTCCACGGCGAGCCTGTAGACGACTCCACCGTAGCCGATCCTCGTGGTGTCCTCGTTGGGTGCCGAGTTCTCTATGGCGCGCACCAGGACCTCGATGGGGTTTCTGCCGCTCTTGAGCGTGATGATCCTGAAGGCCGTGCGCACGCAGTCAGTGATCCTGCTCTTCTCCCCGCCGCTTGACCCGGGCTTCAAGAGGTTGTTGATGAACCGTTCAACGATGTTGAGGGTGCTCTTCCTGAATCTATGCGCCTCGTGTCTGCCTCCGCTGTGGGGAAGGAACACTGGGTCCAGGTTCAGGTAACGCTTCAAACCGATGTCTCTGACCTCGATGCCCTCGAAGCTGTACTCTCCGAAGAGCTTGATCTCGCTGTCCTGTACCTGAACTTCCTCTTCGCCCATTTGACCACTTCGCGTGT
>Ga0299912_10003009_pt1 | contig 13836 bp, 8 predicted proteins | sample RVTome_2_FD_207667 | JGI IMG/M metagenome (GOLD analysis project Ga0299912, IMG submission 207667) | Soil microbial communities from uranium-contaminated site in the Upper Colorado River Basin, Wyoming, United States - RVT95D214 (version 2) ...
GTGTCCGCAATCCAGGCAGACGGCTAAAAGTTGATTAGACAATTATTCCTCCACAAAGGAAGGTGTAGATCAAGGATTCCCGCTCAATGTTTAACCCGCTCGAGCGCCGATGTCAGGTCCTCTTCTAAAAATGGTTTCATCATATATTCAGCAGCACCCAGGCTCCTGGCTTTTTCCCTTTCATTCAAAATCGTACAGACGATGACGGGGATATCCCGGGTTTCCGGATCAGCTTTGAGATCGAGCAATACTTTCCAGCCATCGTAATCTGGATGGCTGGTAGCCTGAATGGTCACGTCGAGCGTAATTGCGAAGGGTTGTAGCAACTTTGCCGTCTCCAGGGCGATGGTGGGATCGGTCAGCGGGATGATTTTATAGCCATTGGCAGAAAGGTAGCGCTGATATATCTTAAGAACTTGTGGTTCATTGTCAATAGCCAGGATGACGGGCATGGAATCCATGGTTTCAATGAGTTCATCACTTGAAGGTTTTTCGGCTGTTACAACCGGATGAAGCGGAAGGGTAAAGTAAAACGTGCTACCTTTACCCACTTCGCTGGTCAAACCTATTTGACCGCCGTGCATTTCGACTAGGTGGCGGGTGATCGATAAGCCAAGCCCACTGCCGCCAGTTTTACGGGTGGGGGAAGCGTCCACTTGAGAAAATGGCAGGAAGAGTTTGCTCATCTCTGCGGGAGCGATACCTGGACCTGAGTCGGTCACTTTCACGATCACTTCAGGTTGGTCTTCTGGACCAGTTTGGGTAGTAGCTTGAATGTGGATGAAGCCCTGATCGGTAAACTTCGCTGCGTTGGATAGCAAGTTCAACATGATCTGGCGTACTTTCGTTGAGTCCGCTCTAACGTGCGGTAGATCGGCAGCGATATCCTTCTCTATATTGATGGGTTTATTTTTTACCAGGGCGGTCAATGTCGCCATGACACTTTGAATAAGTTCTGCCAAGTCTACATCATCCTCGAAGGCGAGCTCCATTTTACCGGCTTCGATTTTTGAAAGGTCGAGGATATCGTTGATCAGATTCAGCAGGTGTAAGCCGGAGTTGTAGATAGCTGACAGGTCTTGTTGCTGCAAGTCAGTCGTCGGACCATCGATGCCTTTCAAAATCACGCGTGAAAATCCGATAATGGAGTTCAAAGGCGTGCGCAACTCGTGGCTCATATTAGCCAGGAATTGGCTCTTCAACTGGTCGGCTTTCCGCATCTCCTCTACGGCTTTCTGAGACAGCTCGTAGGCTGTGGCGTTGTCGATAGCAACTGCAATTTGGTCAGCCAGGATTTGCAACGTAGTAACATCATCCGGTCTGAAGGCGTTGACCTCTGTGGATTGGACGTCCAGGGCGCCAATGACCTTTTCCCCGATTTCTAACGCAATACCCAGCTCGGAATGGGTATTGGGTAGAAGAGGGTTGATGTGATAGACCGGATTCTGTGACACGTCATTAACGACCAGTGGTTCACCAGTTTGAGTGACATAACCGATGATAGATTGGGAACCGACAGCTAAACGGTGACTGCTCCGTTTCATTTCCTCCCCGGCTTCACCAGTGGACTCGCGCACTACGGCATATTTCCCTTCTTCGTCAAGTAGAAAAACCGAGGCGTGGTAGAAGCCAAAACGGTCACGCAGCAGATTGACCGAGCGTTTAAGCAAGGCATCCAGGGCGAGGGTGCTGGAGGTATCTCGCGCAATCTCAGAAGCTGTTTGGAGCTGGTCGGCGCGTCGGCGGGTTTCTTCGAGCAAACGGTTGTTTTGAATGGCAATCGACGCCTGATTAACCAACGCCATCAACCGGCGAATTTCGTTTTCGGGGAATTCGAGCTGCTGGCTGTACATGCCGTTGATGAACCCGATCCAGCGACCAGCGGCGATTAGAGGACAAAGGAGGACGCAATTGGCCTGGCCGTTCTGGCTTAACAGGTTGCGGAAATCCACACTTAAGCGGTTATCGTTTTGTACGTCATGAATAATCGTAGGAGTGCTGGGTTGCAAAAATAACGACGCCGAAGGAAATGATTGATCCGAGAAGCGAGCAGAAACAGTCCCAACTTGTTCGATTTTCTGGGAGGCGATGACGATGACCCATTCTGGAGTCTGGTTGGTCGTCCAGGGGTGGTCAAAGATGTTAATGGTCGTGTTGATGTCAGCTTTACCAAGAATGGTATGGCTGAATAAGGCGTTCAGGATTTCCACTAGAGATTGAGCGGTATTGATACGCGCAGAGGTTTGGTAGAGAGCTTCTGTTTCTGAAAGCGCTTGCTGGGTCTGTTCGAACAGGCGGGCGTTCTCAATAGCAATAGCAGCCTGGTTGGCAATTGTGGTCATCAAGGCGGCGTGATGCTCGTCATAAAGGTGAGGTTGAGTCTCACTTTGAACGGAGATGATGCCAATCACTCTATCGCCTATCATCATTGGCACGCCCAGCCAAGACTCAGCTTTGCCTGAACCTACTTCGACAAATTGAATGTCTTGGGATTGCAGGACAGAACGGACATTTTCTTCAACCAGGAGGGGGCGCTTATTGCGAATCACATGCCCGGTTAAACCTCCCAGGGATTCACCAGAAGTCCAATCGGTTTTTTCTGGGTGGTTTTCATCGACGAGCTGTCCATCAGCGTAGACGAGCGGGAAGGAAATTGTATCGGTTTCCGAATCGTAAAATGCTACATAGAAATTGTCCGTATTCATCAATTGCGATGTATACCGATAAATGATTTCCAGCGCCGATTGAACTTCCAGGTTGAAAGCAAAAGCCCGGCTCATTTCATTGAGAACAGCAAGCTCTTTGGCGCGCGCTTCTGTTTCCGACAAGGCTGTGCGGGTTTGTTGGAACAACTGGGCGTTTTCCAATGCCAGAGAAAGCTGGTCGACGACCTGTTCAACCAGCATACGCTCGTCGTCGCTCCATTGCTTGCCGGGTGTATCGTCCAATAATTCGAAAAGCATGGAGGAATCCCCTCCATAGTTTAGTGGAACCGCCATCCATGCCGGTTTACCCTCGGAAGCATCCTGGACGATAGGCTTTTTGTCCTTGATGATTTCCGGAGCAACAGTTGTTAATGAAGATGGCATATCAGCTTGAACTGTTTGCGCTCCCCGGCCATTATCGCTTTTGTCTTCTGCCAAATGCATGGCAGGCATCTGTTCAAGTGGGAGGGAGGAAGTTGGTTCAGGTTGGCTCGGAATAACCGGAGGCAATGGGGTCTCTTGAACCGGTTCAGGGGTTTCTGTTTCAGGATGTTTTGATGATAGAACTTGGGCGAATCCGCGATATCCTAACTGGATTTCTCCGTTTTCAACTGGTTTTTCCGCGGTGATGAAGAAGGCGACCGAAATGGTTTCACCTTTCGCTGAAAGAAAATCCAGAAATTGTTCCAGGGGGAACTGTCGGCGAGAAAGGGCGGATTCAAGCCGGGAAGAGGAATTTGGCGTGAGGGCAAAGCGGGTAAACGGTTGCCCGATCAATTCTTGCGGCGTATAGCCTAATATCGCTTTTACCTCAAGGCTACAAGACGTATACATACCCCCAGAATCGCATTCCCAGGTCCAACCTGTATGAACCGGAGGCTGGTCAACAGGCTGGACGATTGAATCCAGCCTCAAGTCAGTAAATAGACTCTCAAGCCGGCTGTGAAATACCTTCTTTGACATACTCGAATAACTCCTGGGCTAGCGTATGATATTGGAGCGAGCTGCGGCTTTTGGAAGCGAAATGCGTGATCGGTAAACCTACGATCGAGCTTTCACGAAGTTTTGTATCCGTTTCGATGATGGTAGAGAATAGGGCACCGCTAAAATTGGAAAACAACTGGTCGGTAAGGACGTTATGGATTTTATTGCGGCGGTCTTTCATCGTGATTAAAATCCGGTAGGTCAGATTGGGATTACCCTGGGTGCGGACACGCTTAACGAAATTGAGCATATTACGAAGGGCGTAGATCGAGAAGAATTCAGCCTGGGTCGGAATTACTAGGAGGTTTGCTGCGAAGACTGCATTGGTCGTGATGGCGCCGATGGCAGGTGGGCAATCGATCAGAATGTAGTCGTAGGCTTGAGATTGGGTGAGGATCTGGAGGGCGTTGCGCAGGATAAACTGGTAATTCTGGCGTATGGAGAGGAATCGTTCCGCAAGATCCATCTCCCGGTTGGAAGGGACCAGGTCGAGACCAGGGATGGTAGTCTCACGACTGACGCCAAGCAGATTTGCGGATTCCATTAAAACTTCGAAGATGGAATGGCGCACCTGTGCAGGGTCGGCTCCCAATGCCAGGCTCAGATCGGCTTGAGGATCCATATCGATTGCGAGTACTTCTGCGCCGGATTGCACCAGCGCGCCGCCCAATGAAACGACTGTCGTCGTTTTCGCCACTCCACCTTTTTGGTTTGCGATGGCAATTACATATGCCATACTCACCTCACTAATCTAATCCATCATTGTGAAGGATGTCCTCACCAAGTAGTGAACCGCTGGAAGGTGAGGTTGATTGACCATTTCCCTTGTTGGAGCCATCGCCGGAAGACGCTTCTGGTGAGGCAAGGGAAATTTGTGCTTTTTTCACCTGTAAGGCCTTGCGTAATTCGGTGATAGCTGTCTGAATAATTGTCTGTGGGTCGTTGCTGAGGCGTAATTTAGCTGAAATTTCACTCGCCAGTCGTTCGCGTTCGGCGCGTCTTTGCGTCTCCTGGTAAAGGCGGGCAGATTCAAGCGCTACCGTCAACTGCTCGATCATCGTTTTCATCATTTCCTCTTCCTCGACGGTCCAATCACCTGCCTGGCTGTTTTTACGCAACCTGACCGCGCCGGCCACCAGGTCGCGAATTCTAATCGGGATTGCCAGCGTCTGGTCGCTTGTTTTGATGGTCTGCTGCATTTTGGCCGCTTCGGTCAGCTCCGGTTTCCATTCCCCGGAAACCGCTTTAACTGGTTCTTTTCCAATGCGCGTATACCCTTGTGGAGGGCGAACCTGAAGCAATTTCTTCCAGGCCTCCTCGCTTAATTCACCATACGCGCGGCGGGTGGCTTCCAAAGCAGCCTGGTTTTCGGCGAATAACTGTGCGTTCTCAATGGCGACCGCAACCAGGTCAGCTACACCTTTTAATACTCCAATGTCCTCTTCCGTGAAAGCTGCCTCTTGGATGCTTTGCACATCCAAGGCCCCTAAGACAACGCTGCCAGCCATGAGAGGAATCGCCATTTCCGATCTGGTTTCAGGCAGGTCGGGATTGTTAAAGAACACCGCATCTTTCCCAACATCCAGGGCGATGTGCGCCGTGCCCGTGCTAGTGGCGAAACCGACAATACCTTGCTCCCCAATTCGAAGACGATGGCGACGTTTCAACATCCTTTGGCCCCCTTCGCTGTTGGCTGCTCGTAACTCAGCGTAATCACCATCTTCATCGATCAGGAAAATACCCGCGTGGTAAAAGCCAAAGCTATCGCTAATCAGGTGGGTCACTCTTGAAAGGAGCTCGTCCAGATTACGGATAGACGCCACGGCATGGCCGACATCGATGGAGGCCTGGAGTTGGGAAGCGCGTTTCTCTAATTGTTTTGTACGTTCTTTTATCTTGTCTTCCAATTGGGAAACCAGTTCACGTAACTGGTCGGCCATAGTGCGGAAGGAGCGAGCGAGCAGGCCTATCTCGTCCTTTCTTTTTATGGGTATTTCGACATCCCATTGACCCAGGCCAATTTTCTCAGCTACAACCGCCAGCTGTTTAATTGGTCGGACAAACATGTTCGAAGTAATTAATCCAATCAATGCAATACACACGAAAATTACTGCGCTGACTGGAAAAATCTGGTTTACCACAAGCTTTTGAGTTTCGGTAAAAACTTCCTGCTGCAAGGTGCTGACCATGGCAAGAACGTTTTGGGAGGGAACCACACTGCCCATACTCCAGCCCGTGCTTTTCAGAGGCGCAAAGGCAACAATCAACTCTTCTGTCCCACCCCGGATTGTTTGTAAGCCGCTTTCACCAGCCAACATCTTTGATACGACGCTTGAAAACGTGGAATCCGTTTTTGTCAAATCGGTTCCAAATTCATCCGGTTCTGGTTGGCGACCGAGGATATCCATGTAACCTTGATCGGGCAAGGCAATCGCCCGTCCATCGCCATCGATCAGGAATGTGTATCCTCCCGGCATGAATTGGGTGGCTTCGATGTTAGCCCTCATCTCTGTAAGTGTTACATCAAATCCAGCCACACCGATTAATGAATTACGTTGGTTATACACCGGGACCGCGGCTGTGGTCACCACCCCCAATCCGGTGGCATCCAGGTAGACTGGCGTCCACCAGGCTGCATTGGGATTTTCCCTTTGCTGTGTGCTTCCTGTATACCATATTCTGGAGGTTACTTTAAAATCTGGTGGGACTACTAATCCAAGGTTGATATTTGGATAATAACGCGTGACTTCATGAGGTGTGGCAAAATAGATCGCTTCGATATTTGAGTTATTTTCGAAAAATGATTTGAAGATCAGGTCTAAATAAGCGCTTTTCTCAATGTCCTCAATGATTTGCTGACTGATTCTAGTGTTTTTTGGGACGAATACGCTGGAGATATCACTCTGGCTGTTCATATACTGGCCATCTGGCCCGTAGGACATATGAGCCTCTACAGTCCAAAATTCCGTGGAGACCAACGTCTGATTATTTTCAAAGATTTTTGCTGTATAAGCGGCAAATTGTTGTGCGTCTTTTGTTATTTGCTCCAGGATTAAATCGTTCTCCCTAGCGCTCTTGAGATTGAGTTGGAGAAGGGAGTTTTCTGCTTGTGAACGCAACGCATCGCCACTCAATTTCTGGGCACTGCTGGTAGCAATGAGCGCTGATCCAACCGCTACAAGAGCAACAGCTAAAACTGCAAAAGCCGTTATGCTCATCAATAAAAGCAAGATTCGCTCTTTGATGCTGATACTGAGGGATGGAAATTTTCGGGCGGCCATACTAATCTATCACTCCTGGGCAATCTAATTTTCCGAGTTGATCGGTTTGGTCTGCTCCTGGGGTTGGATACCTGGATAAGGCATATCCACATTCCCTAAACGAATCTCCACTTCCTCCAGGTTTAGTATTCGCTGCATTTCGTAAACTGCGGTTTGTAGAATGATTTCCATATCCAGGGTCTGGCGGATGCGGGACATAGCGTCGCTGAGGAGGCGTTCAAATTCAGCTTTTTGTTGGGTTTCTTGATACAGGCGGGCTGATTCCAGCGCCTGGCTTACGCGAGCACCAACGTTTTCCAGAACGGATAATTCCTCATTGGAAATTTCTTCATTTCTAGGCCAGACATCAATCTTACCAATTCTTGTTCCACGCACAGTTAGCGGCAAACTGACCGCACTCGAGGAGCCCTGTGAAGCAAAATCGATTGCCTCATTGATTGGTAGAAGCGGCGCAATATTACCTTGATCGTATTGGTAACCTGCAATTTTGGAGGTTTTGAGGAGATTGAGCCAGGCATCCTGGCTGTAGCGACCATACAGGGTTTCGAGTTCGCCAAGTTTTTCCTGTAACTGGCTCACTAAGCGGGCGTTTTCGATGGCAACTGCCAATTGGTCTGCAATGATTTTCATTACAACGACGTCATCTTCAGTAAAAGCATTTTCGTAATGACTATAGACTTCCAAAACGCCGATGACTCGTTCAGCAACAGTCAGCGGGATGCCCATTTCGGAGCGAACCTCAGGCAGTAAATTTATCCTCGGATCTTCTGGGGTCAAGCGTATGTTGTTGACAATTCGCGCCTTTCCAGCACCGCTGACGTACCCCACAATCCCTTCATCGCCGATTCGGACTTTGAAATTTTCTGAAAGTAGTTGCCGGCCTGCCTCTCCCGTTGCTGCTTTAAGCTCTGCGAATTCCCGTTGATTGTCAATCATAAATAAATTGGTATGGTAGAAACCAAACCGGCCACGGATTAGATTCACAGCGATTTCCAACAGCTCACCCGTATTACGGATAAGGGTTGCTTCTCGGGCAACCTCAGAAGCAACCTGGACTTGAAGGCTACGTCGTTCAAGGTCGCGAGTCCGGGTTGCGACGCGCTGCTCCAAAGTTTCATAGGATTCTCTCAACCAGTTCGTGAGGAGTGAAAAAGCACGAGAGAGCTCACCAATTTCATTTTGCTGTTCAAAAGGTGTTACTGGACTGAAATCGCCTTGGGTAACCCTTTGAATATTTGCTGTAAGCTGCCTGATGGGCTCGGTGATACTGCGTAACATCAGGTAAATCAGCAGGCTCCCTTCAACAAAAACCATTACGATGGTAATGATCCAATAAGTCCTGGCTCGGTTTTGCAGGCGTGCGGATTTAATCAGAGAAGCAGATGCATCGTCCTGAATATTTGAGATTAGCTGGTTTAAGGTATTGTCCAGGGAAGAGCGGAAGGGTTCTAGTTGGTTTTGACGAATGGAGAGAGCCTGACCCCAACGGCGTTTATTTGCCTGAAGGATAATTTCATTAACAACAGAAATCACCTCGTTGCTCAGAACGTTTAGCTCGTTTTGGAGCTTGCGGTTTTGAGCGATCATTTGCGGACCGTTTCCAAGGGCCTTTTCTTGTATCGCTTTGATCTGGTTTTTATAGGTTTCATTCTGGGTTGTTAATTGCGGTTCGATTTGGGTAGTCTGATGCGTAATGATCAGGTTGTCAACGAGAGCGAAGATGATCAACCAGTTTTCTCGAAGTTGTCGCACTTCTGTGGTATTGGAGATATCCTTACTTGTGGTCGAGATTGTGGTTTCAATCTGAATAGTGAACCAATAGCCGATCCCACTAGCGATCAACACCAATAACGCCATGGCGGTAAATGCCAGCGTTAGTTGTTGTTGAATAGAAAAACCTCGTTTCATCCTAATCTCCGGTTTGAGCTCTAACTTGATTAATAACCGTCAACCTCCCCCATCACCAGAAAAAGACGTTCTATCTCGAGATGGGTTAACTGTAGGGATTTCAGGTTCCAACTTGATTTGTACTTTTGCTGCGCCAAAAGTTTCTCCAATTTGCTGGACGGTTTGTTTCATAACGGTTTCCAGGCTTAATGAGCTTTGCAGCTTGGAGGTAATTTCACCGATGATTTGTTCCTTCTGGGCACGCTGACGATTTGCTTCTAATAAGCGAGCGTTTTCCAGTGCCAGGGCTAGATGTGAAAGGGTATTTTTTACCAGGTCTACTTCATCGGGACTCCAGGAGTTCTGCTCTTTCTCCCGTTTAAGTTGCAAAGACCCAAGGTTATGGCCACGCAGGGTAATGGGCAAGTTTATAATATGCTCACCATCCTCACTTGCGAGTTGCGCCGGAGTAGGAACCATTTTTACTTCTACCCGATCGTATGCATAAGCGATTGGTTTTTCAGCCAGATATTCTCTCCAAGCCTGGCTGATTTGTTTAGCATAAAGGTTTTCGATTTCATGCAAAGAACTCTGACTTTCCTGGAGGAGGCGGGCGTTGTCGATTGCCAAAGCAATCTGGTCTGCCAGGATTTGCACGGAAGAGATATCTTCTTCCGTAAAGGCTGACGCCTTCGTCGATTGCACATCGAGGACACCGATCACTCGGTTGCGGACAATCAAAGGGAGCGCCATTTCGGAACGTGTTCTAGGTAGGTCGGGATTGTTGAAATAAACCGCGTCCGCACCCACGTCTAAGGCGATACGAGGGAATCCTTTTCCGGCTGTGTACCCAACGATACCAACTTCTCCGACTTTCAATTTGTGCTGGCGGGTCAGCATACGTTGACCACCTTCCGAAGAAGCCGCCCGCAATATGGCATATTCGCCGACATCGTCAATCAGGAAAATACCGCAATGATAGAAGCCAAAACGCTCGGAGATCAGTCGAACTGTGTGATCTAGAAGCTCTTCGAGGTTGTGGATGCTGGCGGTTTCCCTGGCCACATCCGCGGTCACTTTCAATTGAATCGTCCGACGCTCCAGATCTCTGGTACGGTCGACAACCCTGCGTTCCAGATTCGTGATCAGCTCGCGAACCTGACCAGTTACGTTGTTAATCGCCCGGGAAAGCTCACCCAGCTCGTCGTCGCTATCAATTGAGGAAACTTTCGAGAGGTCACCACCAGCGATAGCGCTGGCTGTTTCTGTAAGTATATTGATTGGTCTGAGGCTGTTCCGAATGGTAAACCAGGCAAAAACCGCCATCAATAGGATACCCGTCAGTAATACAGTCCAGGAAACCCTTTGTAGGGTCTGGTAAGGTTTCATCAACTGGCTTTCCTGAATTTGTACAATCACTCCCCAGCTATTATCCAATTTATTGACATACGCTCTCCACCTGATTGAATCGTGATCTTGGAACTGCACCAAACCCGTTTCTCCACTTCTCAAGGATAAGACAGGCGGGTAATCACTCACGTCTTGCAATAGCTCTGCGACTGGCGTATTGGGTATGGCGATGACCCGGTTCGATTCGTTTACCACATAGGAAATTCCGTTTTCGGTGATCAGATTGGGAACGGTCTTTTGGGCGAATATTTCCAGAGGGCAGGTGAAAAGTCCCGCCCCAAGGATTTTCCCTTCGGGATTTTTAATTGGCAAAGCTACTAGTAAAACTGGTTTCCCTAAATTTGTATCTGTTGCAGTGCTAAAAGCGATTGTCGCACCTTGCATAATTGTGTTAAACCATGGTTGGTCGCGATAATTCGCCGGTGTTCCCCGATCGCTGCGGGCAATTGTGTCACCTTGCGAGTCTATTGTAGTGACTAACGAATATTGGGGATGGATAGCAACCATGGTGCTGAAAATTTCTTTTTGACTGGATGCGTCCAGGCTAGAAACCTCCGGGAGGTTTAATAATTCCTGCAAAAAGTCAGCATTAGAATCAATCCAGTTGTTTATATCCGCGGAAACAAGGGCATTGGCAAGGGATAATTTTTCGTTGGCTTGCTGTTCAAATACAAGTCTGGCTCGGCTGGTAAGGAATGAATTTACAGCGATCAAAATGGGAATGATCGATGCCAGGACCAACCAGATTAACCGAGTTTGGATTCTTCCCTGAAGAAGACGTCGCCCGGAGATCAAATACTGAAAACAGGCGTAGGTATATGCAATGAATGTTATGGAGGTGATGAGTATGATTTGCCATGTGGCAAAGATCAATCCCGTCAGCACGTAAGCAATTAAAGCCAAAAATATCGTAGCGCCTGCAAGAACCCAGGCGATTTGCTTGTTGGAGGGAGGACTCTTTTTGTCCAGCCAGGCTATCTGTAGCAACAGCACAACATTAATCACCTGGGGGAGATCGATAAAGACTCCGTGAATAAATGGCGCCAAAGCACCCCTTATGAATTCATAGGGGTTAATTAGCGTGGCTGCAATTGTTGAAGTTTTAAACCCGCTATACCATAAGCTGGTGCCGAAATTTAGGTCTATTGTTGCGAGCAAGGATGGCAGCAATATGCTGCCATATAATGGTACCAATAACCAGCGCCATCTTTCTTTCCACAAATTGGGTTTCAAGATGGCGATTGACGTGACCAGGGTAGCCGGATAAATTGCAGGGTAAAAAGCAGAAAAGAGAAATGCCATCACACCCGTTTGTTCGGAAGTAGACCCTATCCGGCCGATTACGTAACTGTTTACTGCCAAAAGGAGAAGGAGTCCACTTACGTGTCTGGTTGCTTTTTGGCGTGGATTTAAGATGAGTAGGTAAAAACCCATGATCAATTCGATCAGAGCCACTAACCAGGCAATAATTTGAATGAATGGTTGTGTCAGAATCGGGTTCAAAATCGCTCCTGTATCCTTAAATCCAACGTTGCAATTCCTTGATTATTTTTCTGCTTGAATATTCTCAAGCTGGATTAATCCTTGAGAAGCTTTTAGCGTGCGACCAAGCTCTTGGAGGGTGATTTTCAAAAGGGTGTCCATTTCCATAGAAGCCCAGAGTTTACTGGAAATCTCGCTGGCCAGGCGTTCGTATTCGCTTTTTTGTTGAATGTTATCTTTATCTAACAAATGGAGCATTGCCTCGTAACGTTTGGCAACATCTAAAGCATCCAAGCGTTCAAGAGTTAGAGAAATAATCTGGGCCAATCCGGTAATATAGAGTAAGGTTTTATCGGAGAAAAATTCTAAAGGGGTTTCTTTCTGGAATCCTCCAATGATAAAAAACGCCTTGAGGTTCTGATTTTGTAATAGGGGGGCTATGGCGATGATTTCGCAGCGGAGTTGGGAAGGTAGGTTCCCAAAGGGTTGTGGGTAAAGGGACATGGATTGAGTGGATGGAACGATCGCAAGCGGATTGCTGGCAAGGTAGGCTTCCAACTCCTTGAGTTCAGGTAGATTTAACTTGGGTGGTGAACTCGAATCGGTCAGACGTGGGTCGTGGAACGATTCTATCGATACCTCCCGAAGGTCGCACCGCAGCAGAGTGAAAACCTGCAATTGGGGTTTTATTCTGGTGGATATCCATTTGAAGACCTGGTCAGCAGTCTCCGCCCTACTTATTTCTCGACGAACTTCGAATAAAGCTGGGTATCCGGATGCCTGATCAGGTTTTAATCCAATGGAAATGGATTCAATTTCTCCCATAGCTGCCTTTCAACTAGTTATGCTTTTATAAAGTAAAGGTGATATTAAATCGAAATATCCAGAAGAGCAATGTAAATTAGCTAAAATGATGGTCATTCTTGCAGAAGTGTAAGCAAAAGAGGTAGAAATTGTGTAAAACAATAAAAACCGTATTCAATATTTTCATCAAACTGTAAGTTGCGACTTTCGTCCCAATTTTATAAAAAATCTCCCAGGGTAAACACCCTGGGAGTTATTGGATAATTTGTAGATAGATTAATTTAATTCCCACACTTTTTCCCCAACGAGAACGCGGCGGATCTGCTCCGGAAAGCGGTCTGGATCGAGGGGCTTACCTAAAAATCCGTCAAAACCAGCCTGGCGGGCTTTATTCATTTGCTCTGGGCTCGCTTCGGCTGTTACGGCCACAACGCGGGTGTTCTTAAGGCGTGGAGACTGGCGTATTCTGGTCAGGGCTGCGTAGCCGTCTTCGTACGGCAAGCGGAGGTCCATCAGTATCAGGTCGAGTTGGGGCAGGGTATCAGCATATTCCACAACTTCGTAACCCGATGTTTTCCATTCACAATGAGCGCCAATGAAGCCGAGTAACCGTGCAATCAAGACGAAGTTGGAAACATTGTCTTCAACTACAAGTACGACCGCATCCTTGGGATTTACAATCCGAGGATCAGGTTGAGATGTCGATTCGCTTGAGGTTGGTTCTGTCGACATGGGTTTGGTTACCTCGCTTTCAGGAAGCTCATAATTTGTTGTGGTAGAGCGTCTACGTCAATCGGTTTCTGAATGTACCCGTCACATCCGGCATCCAACGTTCGCTCGCGATCTCCACGCATGACATTGGCTGTCAAGGCGATGATCGGGACGTTTTGGAGTTTCTCGAATTCTTTGAGACGGCTGGTCAAAGTGTAACCGTCTACCCCGGGCATATTGATATCCATCAGGATCAGGTCTGGGTATTCGTTGATGACAACTTCTAATGCTTCACGGGCTGATCCTGCTTCGAGGAAATGGAAGCCCTCCGCTTGCAGCACCCGCCGGACAAGAGTGCGGTTGTCGAGATTATCTTCGACGTAGAGAATGGTGGTCTCTTTCATTTTCGAGCGATTAAGACTTCCTTAACATAATTTTAGCATGAATGGGGTGGGATAATCCTAACGACGACCCAAAAGATTTGCAAGGTGATATCATCTACCTGCGCGCCAAATAAAGGAGATTCAAATACCATTTCTAGCCACCTGACAGTTTTAGAATTCATCGGTAGG
>Ga0299912_10003010_pt1 | contig 13833 bp, 15 predicted proteins | sample RVTome_2_FD_207667 | JGI IMG/M metagenome (GOLD analysis project Ga0299912, IMG submission 207667) | Soil microbial communities from uranium-contaminated site in the Upper Colorado River Basin, Wyoming, United States - RVT95D214 (version 2) ...
ATACTGGCGAGCACCCAGGTAAAGTAAATTTTCGCGGCATATTCCGATCTGGCGCCGACGCTGCCATTGGTAATCGCCTGGCGGCAGAGCTCGACGGTCTGGCGAAATTTGCCTCCGGCAAACAAGCTGTCAAGTTGACTCAATAAATTTTGCGCATTCAAGCTATTATGAGATTTCTTTAAATTCTTTTTGCTGTTCTTCATCGCGGTGCTCCGCTTGTTTTGCCTCATTATTGGTACCCGAATTAATGTTTTCCAGGATACTCTGGACTTCCCCGATTTTATCCGAAGTCGTTTCAAACGCGGTCGGATTCTGAGCATCGACAGATTTTCCGACCTCCTTAAATTCCGCTGCAAGTCTCAACGCTTTCTCGGTATCACCGGCAAGATAGGACGCCTTGAATTCGAAATAGACCAGATCGAGGCTGCTGCCGAATTTGCTGCGGGCATCGCAGCATATCCTCTTGACTTCACCATATTTATTCTGCTCGAAGAGCGAGGCGATCCATAACCTGTACGCTTCAGCGGCCTGCGCAGAATTTTTCTGCCGGATCGCCATATCGACCGCCAGGCGGCAGTTGTCGGCCGTTCGCGAATACTTTTTTACATTATAGCTGTTATAGGCCAGTTTCATGAACTTCTCAGCGCCGAATTTCATGAGTGATTTCATATTTCGGCCGTTGAGGGATGGACCGGCTGTTTTTTTATTGGCGTCGTTTTTATGCCTGAAATTCATGATATGTCTTCAAAATCCTGGCCGGAACTCCGGCGGCCACCGCGCCTGCAGGGATATTCCGGGTCACGACTGCTCCCGCCCCGATCTGCACTCCGCTGCCTATGGTCACACCCATCAGAATGACGCTGTTGGCGCCGATATCGCAGCCATCGCCGAGAACGACCCTGGCGAATTGCAATGGCATGTGCAAAATCGGCTCCGGAGAATCCAGTACCTGGTGCCCCGATGACATTATCGTAACCCCCGGGCCGATGCCGACGTTTTCGCCGATATCAATGCCACCGGCGGCGTAAATAAAGCATTGCGGTCCGATCCAGGTGCCCTCGCCGATTTTAAGTGTTTGATCAAAATACCCCTTCAGAATGCTGTTATGGCCTATATACACGTCACTGCCGATATGGACTTTCTCGGGAAAGAAAATGCGCACGCCATCTTCGATCACGACATTTTTGCCAAGCGAAGCCAATTTGCCTTCATAATCGAAACCCGAGCCGTGCGATCTCCATCCGGTCATAATATCATTCGACCCCGACCGCGTTCTTCTGAACTTTTCTGGTAGGGCGATCGATGATTTTGCCGACCACTCCCTGGACAAGATGGAAATCAAGGTGCGGCCCGCCGGTTCTAATCCTGCCCATGCCCGGAATTTCTATCTGACATCGTGAAATCATCGCCGCCCCCTGCGGACCATCGACAGGATTCGGCGAAACCAGGGATTTGGATTTTTTCATTTTAAGTTTGGGCATAAATTTTAACTATGTCGCAGCAATGGCTTTGTCCAAAACCTTTAGCTCGAATTTTTCTCCGAGACGAATGCGAAATTGATTGGCCCAGACCCAGGCAGGAAGCTCGGGAGCGTTTGCCGGCTGAATTCGGGTGATCAAAAACAGCCCATCAGCGGCCTTAACCACAACACCAAGCTCCTCGACAACTTCGACAATTGCACCTGGATCGAGGTGGGCATAATCTTTGCCGGAGCGGGCGAAAAGATGGCCTCGCCAGATAACCAGGCGGGAATCATCCAGCCATGTCTGAACACCGGGGCCGGGATACGTCAGTGAACGAACAATCTGATGTATCTTCATGACGCCAAGCCGCCAATCGAGCACCCTTTCAAATTTCTGCATGCCGATTTTTACATCTCTTGAAATAGTCGTTGGCTTTTTCTGATTTTTTGCCAGAGTCTCAAGGAACTCCTTAAGAAGCCTATAAAAGCTGATAATCGCCTTTGTCTTAGCGGACCTGACATCGTCCAGCAGGTCGAGCTCGATTTCCGAAAATGCAACGACCTTTGCACCGGGACGGCCCGATGCGCTGCTCTCTTGTGATCGGTTTTCCACCAGCAATTGAATTTCCGAATGAGAATTGCCGTCATAAAGATCGATTGCCACATCCCTCAAATAACCCCGGTAGTACTGTCCGGCGAGATTGCAGCCAATGGTCAGGAGCGAGGGCAAGGATCTTAATTCGTTATTTTCCGGCCATTCGAGTTTGATCAATACATCCAGACCGAGCTTTTCGATCTCTCTACGATCCGCCGGCCAGTTCAGCCGCTTAAAATCGAATTCGCCGGCCAGCGAGGTAAAATCGGCTTGATCATTGCCGTTGGCCCCTTCCCCGTGCGGCACGATTATCGCCTTAATTTCATGCGCGTCCCGGCAGAGTTTCTCAAGGCAGTAGTAAGCCGCCGAGGTGTTTCCTGCAAAGCCGATTTTCATAATCAGGCACCCGCCCCGACAGTTTGCCCTTTGAACGCTCTTAATTCATCCACGATTCGGAACATCTCTTTGCTGCCCAGCCCAGCATGCAGCGGCAGGCTCAGATATTGCTTGAAGGCCCTGTAAGCTTCCGGAAACTCAATCTTACTGTAACCATAACGAAGGCGATAGTAGTGCGTAAGCGGCACGCAATAAGTGCCGATGGTTGCTTCTATCCCTTGCGCTGCCAGGTGCACGATCAGCGCATCCCGATTCATGTCATCAGGCACCCTGACAAGAAAGGTCTGGATATTGCTTTCGACTGCCGGATCTCCCTCGACAACCTCGAGCCATTCGATTTCCTTAAGGATCGATTTGAACGTTTTCGCGAGATTTTTCCGTTTTTCCAGATACGAATCGAATTTGCCAAGCTGGGAAATCCCCAGGGCGGCCTGAAAATCGGTCATCCTATAGTTGAATCCTGGCATTCGATAGTCCTCACCATCATAGCCATGATTTCGCAAACTTCGCATGGTATCCGCGGTAATCGGGTCATTGACCGCGACTGCCCCGCCCTCTCCCGTCGTTAGCAGTTTCCTTGGGTGAAAGCTGAACGCGGCCAGGTCACCCAGGGTCCCGCAATTGTTAGCTTTATATTTTGAACCAAGCGCGCAAGCCGCGTCTTCAATGACCACCAGGTCGTACTTGCGCGCGGTATCTCGAATCGCATCCATGTCGGCAGGAATGCCGAATGCGTGAACCGGTATGATGGCTTTTGTGCGAGGACCGATATGCTCAATCAATCGATCGGGATCGATATTGACGCTTCCCGGTTTACAATCGATAAATATCGGGATCGCGCCGGCTATTTCCACGACGTTGGCGGTTGCCGGGAAAGTAAAAGCCGGCACCAGCACCTCGTCGGTTGGCCGTATATCAGCGGCCAGCAAAGCAAGATGCAAAGCCGCCGTCCCCGATGAAACGCAAACCGCATGGGCCACGCCGATATAATTCGCCAGAAGCCTTTCGAAATGCTGCACTATCGGCCCGGAAACCAGCATGCCCGTTTCGAGGACGCGGCCGACGGCATCGATTTCAGCTTGCGATATATTCGGCCTGATTAATCTTACGATTGAAGAATTTTCCATAATACCAGGTTGCCGTTCTGCGTAAACCTTCTTCGAGGCCGATCCTGGGTTCGTACCCTAAGATCTTTTTGGCCTTGATAATACTGGGGATTCTTAATTCAACGTCGGCGTATTGTTTCGGAATATAAACCAGCCTTGATTTGGAATAAGTGACCCTGACAACGGCCAGCGCCAGGCCATGAACCGTGATCGTTCCCTTTGGATTGCCGATGTTGAAGCAATTCCCGATCGCTTCCGGCCTGGTCAGGCAAAGTAGTATGCCATCCACCATGTCATCGATATAGCACCAGGATCGAATTTGATCGCCATCGCCATGAACGGTGATATCGCGGTTTTGTAAAGCATTAACGATGAAATCATGAATCGCCCCCTCGCCGGTTTGACCCGGGCCATAAATATTGAATGGCCTGATCGATAAGACCGGCAGGCTTTTCTCCTTGAAATAGCTGTAGGCGAGATGCTCGCCGGCCAGCTTGCTGACCGCGTAGGTCCAGCGGGCGTTGCCAACGGCGCCCAAGGCAGTGCTGTCATTTTCTTCCGAACGGAAAGCATAGGAGCCAAATACTTCCGACGTCGAAAAATCGATCACCCTGTCGAGATGGTCTTGCGCGGCCGCCGCCTCGAGCAGGTTAAGCGTGCCGATCAAGTTGACTTTCATCGTCGTTATGGGGCTGCGTATAACCGTGTCTATGCCGGCGATCGCCGCCAGATGGATTATAATATCCGCCCCGCGCATACTGCGAGCGAGCTTTTCATAATCGAGCACGTCGCCCTGCACGAGGGTCAAATTGCGATGATCCCGAAAGTACGTATCCTGCAGACTGTTGCGAGCGAGATTGTCGTAGATAATAATCTGATTATTCTCCAGTAGCCTTTCTGCCAGGCTGCTGCCGATAAAACCGGCGCCGCCGGTCATAAAAATCCTTTTCCCTTCAATCATATTTTATCCCATCAACAGCGCAGTACCGGTTTGCATTCGATTCGGGCCTCTCGCGATGCCGTTATTTAATCCGGCTTGTTTTTTTTAACTCCAGGGTTCTTTTCGGCTGAACTGACCCGTCGGCCGATTCGGCCGTTGTTGTATCGATAGTTCGACTGAGTTCCTTTAGATAACTATAAGCGTATTCAAGCGCCCGATTGTATTCCCCCTTATTCCAGCAGAGCTCGAATAGATTTAAAAAGGCATCTTTAAAGGCCGGATTTAACTCCAGCGCCTTTGCAAAGAGCAGATCGCTGATATCCAGGTTGCCGAGGTTAAATTGAATTACACCCAGGTCATTCAATGCCAGCACGTCATCCGGCCGGAGTTCGATCACGTGCTCGAAATCTTCGATGGCTTCGGGCAGGCGATTTTGCTGGCTGTGAATCAAACCCAGGTTGAAATAGGCATCTACCCGGGACGGATCGAGCTGCAATTCTTTTTTAAAAGTCTTTTCCGCGTTTATGAAATCATTCTGCCTGGCGAAAGTCGCTCCCAACAGGTGCAAAGCGGCGACGTCATCGGGATTGGCGGCCAGATGCTCCTGCAGCGACCCGCGCGCCTTTTCGAAATTCCCGGTTTCGAAAAATCGCAGCACCGTCTCCAATACAGAAGGAGTTTCTTCGAGAATTGCCGTACTGCTCAAGATGTAACCTCGTGCGGAAATTAAACCATTGTATCTAAGAGCGTCCCCGTGTATGACAACGAATAATCGGGTAACGAAACCTCGTTATGATTATCGGGATTCTCAGAAATTTGTTTACCGGATTTCAGTCCATATATGGCGCGAACGAATCCGGCGGAATCGCTTAGCAGCGCGGCCGCTCCGCCCAGAATTTCTTTGAGCGCCTCCTGCATTTTTTCCGCGGTCATCTCGACGCGCATTTTCTGGATTTCTTTTTTCTTGGCCTCGAGCTGGAGCTTTCGAGCACGTATCGACGCCAGGCGATCTGAATCGCGGTTTCCTGTCCGTGCGGAATTTTTGGCTGACGAATCGAGCTCGGCCTCCACGCGCTGCAACGCCGTTTCCAATCTTCCCAAAAGCGCGTTGATTTTGGCTTCCCGCGCGGAGTCCCTTGAAATCGTCGGCACGTCGGTTGTCGCTGACGCTTCGCTTGAAACTTCATTCAGGTGATTTTTATTTTCAACTGGCTTATCGCGAATAGTCGCGGTCGCCTCTCCGGCCACGGCCACGATTTTGCCCTCGACGAACTCATAGCGGATGGAAATATTTTCGTGGATAATCTCTTTGCCATGAAATCTGGCATAGTTTTCAAAATGATCCAGATGGCGATTTTCGTGGGCGACTACGTGCGCGATCGAATTGGTTTTCGTGGCCTGCTCGATCATGCCATGCCCGGCATAGCTGATAGTGAAATCCGATAAGTCCGGTGGCGCTATCTGCATAAACTCTCGCTATTGCAGGTGCTTAAGCCATCTGCTTGCTTTTAAACAGGCTGTAGCGAATATCATAATCGGGATTATTCAAGACCATTTGAATTGCTTTGAGATTTTTTACATTTATCACGACTGGCCCCTGCAGATTTATTGACATCAGTTCCGGATGTCCTTTGGGCACGGAAACGATCCCGTAAACCTGGTAATCGGAATTCAATGCGGAGCCGCCCAATTGGCGAATATCGTGAACGCTGATATCGACCACGTAATCGGCATAAATAAGTTTGGGATCGAGAATGACGAAACAGATTGACGGATCGTCCACGCATTGAAGCCATTTAAACGGCTCGGATTCCTGCCTGGAGATCACGAAATATCGCGAAAGCTCATTAAAGCCGATTATCGGCCTGATAAAGGTTATCACGTCGGTGTTTTTATATGTCACTTCGCCAAACTTCAGCGTCGATAAAGTCGGCAAATTTCCTCCTATTGCAGAAAATCTATCAACGAATACTGGATAATCCTGGCGGTCGAGGCCAATGCCGATTGGTATACCACTTCGGCGGTCGTGAGCTCTGAAATGGTTTTCAGCATATCAGCATCTTCCACCTGGGAAAGCTGGTCGGTCATGAGCAATTCCTGCGAGAGCATTCGCGATTTGGAAGTGTCGGCGCGGATGCTCCTGGAACCCACGTCGGAACGGGAGGTTAAAAGTTGGTCAAGTGCCAGATCGAAAACACCGAGAGTGCCGTTTATCTCCTGCACGTTATTTCGTTCCAGGGCCTTCTCGAGAATTATCATATTGCCAATCAGGTCCGAAGAGCCGAAAATTCCCAGGTTCTTGGCCGTCCTGCCCGCGTCTGCCTCGGTAATCATGAACGAACGATCATCGTATTTTGATTTGACCATCAGACCAGTGCGGTCGCTGTTTAAATAAGCGGTACAGCCGATTCCCGACCTGTTTATCATGTCGACCAGATCGAGCACGGTGGCATTCGGATCATTGGTCAACGGAGATAGGTCTATATCGATATAATCAAAACCATTCGTGATTCGGATAACCCCGAGTTCGATGCTCATATTACTATTCAGTGATGAAACCAGCGTGTGGTAGGTAAGCCTTGGGTCAAGATCCTCGCCAACCATGGAGTTAAATTCGGTACCTCCCAAAAGCCCCAGGTCGGCCGCCAGAGTTTCACCTGCCGCCGATTCGACAACCTGGATATGCAGCGGCTGTAAATCCTCGCCTACCATCGTCCCCTGGAACTCACCGGCAATGCCCAGATCGGCCGCGGTTGTCTGATTGGGACCGGCCTCCTCGATTACGATATCGAAAGTGCCGCTGGCATCGTTAAAAACGAGCTTATTTTCATCGGGATCGATACTAACCGTTACATCCCCATTATTAAACGCCGGTATATTGAGAGCGGCATTGATCGTGGTGATTACATCGTCCAGATCGACGGCCGCCGAGATGTCGATATTGAGCACCGTAGAACTGTCACCGGTCCGGATAATCAATGTGCCGGGTGATTGCGAAACGCCATTGCCGCTGTTGAGAATCGCGAGCGGCGTATCGACTGTCAGATGATGGGTCGAAGTATCCTCAAGCTGTAAACCGGAACCGCCGCCCGAAATAGACGCGGTTAAATTAGGAATAGGAACAGGCACGGCATTATTGATGGAATCCAGGAGTTGCTGGATATTTTTTACATTTGCCGCGCCCAAATCTATCATAAAAGAGCCGTTCAAGGTATTGATTGTAAATTGACCAGCTCCCATATTAACGCCTTGACCGGCGTGCAATTCGGTCAACCACAGGTTTGGCTGAAGACCCGGGTTGAGATCGAACCCCTCACCGATGACCCGCACCGGCTCGGTCATAAATTCATTGGCGAATGAGTTGATTTGCAGAAATGAATTGGTCTCGGTTTCCATCAAGAATTTCTGATAATCACCCTGGTAAACGGCGCCGATCGAATTGACCGCAATCGCCGGCAAATCCGTCCGCGAACCGCTGAATATATATTTGCCCTGGAAATTGGTGTTGGCCGCGTCCAGTATTTGTTCAATCATTTCGCGAGCCTGGGCGGCGCCGGCGATCCTGGCGTTTTCGTCATATGTGTCGTTGCCGAGTTGAGTTGCCAGGTCCTTGGCCTGAATGATCAGATCGTTGATATCCGCCATCGCCTGATCGGAAAAAGTCAGCCACGATTGCGAATGAGATATATTCAGGTTAAATTGGGCGATGTCGGCAAGTCGTCCGCGAAAATGAAGATCCTTGGTGATACCCAGCGGATCATCGGACGGTTTATTAATCCGCCTGCCGGATGAGGCCATACTTTGAAGGCGGAGATACCTGTTAGCGGAAAGGGTCAGGTTATGCAAAACCCGATCCGAAATCATTTTGTTGGTTACTCGCATTTATCGACTCCATCCACTTTCAGGGCAACTGCCTTTAAAAGACGATCCTGCCCGGAAATGCAAGTGCTCTGCTTCCCCCGTTTTATGCCCTCGGGCCGCTACTATATAATTATCGGGCATCATTCGTCTTGCTTTAAGCGGCGCGCTTTTAAAATCTTGGCCACCTCGAACAAATCCTCTTTCAGAGCCAGCGACGCCGATTTATTTTCATCTCGAATCCGTTTGAATATCTCCTCGCGATGGACCGAAACCTTATCCGGCGCGACTACGCCGAGCTTTACCTGCTTGCCATATATTCCCAGAACGGTGATCTTGATATTGTCATTTATGGTGATTGATTCACCCAACTTCCGTGTCAGGATTAACATCGGTAACTCCAGCTACATGGCTAACGTCCGACCACGCCCATGCCGTTTATGATGGTATCCAGCGCCTCGTCCATCGTGGTGATTACCCTCGCGGCCGCCTCAAAGGCGTGCTCGAATTTGATCATATTGGTCATCTCTTCATCCAGCGATACGCCCTCCAGCGCCTGCCGGCTATTTTCGATATGAAAAACCAGCGCTTCCTGATTCTGATAGAGATTTTCCGCTTCCCTGGTCCTGACGCCCACTATGCCCACTATGGAATTGTAGTAATCGGCAAAGGTCGCGGTTCCGCCTCTCATGGTTAAAGTATGCCGCAATCCGGCGATGCGCAGCGCGTTCGAATTATCGCCGGGCTCGCCGTTCAGGGAAGCGGCAATATAGCCGGCATCCTGCAAAATCAAATCATCGAGCTCGATATCGGAGGCGCCAGTCGTGTTTGGATCGAAAAAGTCCCTGCCATCGTCGCCGTCAACCCCGTAGCCCTGGCGATGCAGATTATTGATATTCTCGACCAGGGCGACGGCCAATTCGTCAAGCTCGTTCACCCGCTCGGGGATGACTTCATCGCGAGCTTCCAGCAAACCGGCTAATTTGCCATTGGTGATTTCGGGCCGGGCCGAGGAATTTGCGAAATGCACCGTATGGATCACCGTGGCGCTCTGTTCGACAACTTCCGTTCGAAGCTCCGCCACGTCCGCGCCGTCAACCAGCGCCATCGAACCGAGATGGATCGTATAAGAACCATCCGATTGCTCCAGAACCTCGACATTCACGTATTGCGAAAGCTCATCGACCAGGTAATCGCGGCGATCGCGCAGATCATTTGCGGCATGCCCGGTCAATTCGGCCGTGGCGATGGATTCGTTCAATGATGCCATTTGATGCCCGATGGTATTGATATATTGCACACTTTTCTGAATGTCCTCATCGAGCGATTGCTGAAAATCCTTGAGCTGTTCAGCCAACTGATGCATCGAATTGACTACGAGGCCGGCCTGCTCTCTGACCGCAACCCTTGCAGCCAGGCTATCCGGATTGGCCGCCAGGTCCTGCCACGAGTTCCAAAAATTGTCCATGAACGACGAAAAGCCCGTGTCGGATGGTTCCGAATAGACGCGCTCGATCTGCCCCCAACTATTCGAAAGCGTCTCCCACTGGCCAAGGCTTTGCGATTCCTGGCGATACTGCTCATCGAGGAACAGAGTGCGCAGCCGCCTTATGCCTACTACTTCTACTCCGGTTCCGAAATTGCCAACGGCGGATCGCATCGGCTCCGTCGAAACCATCAAGGCTTGCTGCCGGGTAAAACCCGGGGTATTGACGTTGGCTATGTTATGGCCGGTCAGGTTCAGCGAAAATTGCTGCGCTAATAGGGCGCGCTTGCCGATTTCAAAGCCTACATTTATGCCATACATAAAAAACCTTTCTTCAGGCCGACCGGTTTACCAATAATCCTTCACGCCGCGCATTGTTAGTCGGCTTTGGCCTCTCATAAACCGGTGAGGGCCTGCCGGCTATTATCTTCATGGACCCGGCGATCAATTGGCGGGATTTCGCGATCAGGTTTTTATTCCGTATGCTTTTCTCCTCAACCTGCCGGTTTGCTTCCAGGATCGCCTGGCGAAGTTGCAGAAGGCGTTGGCCGGAAAGTTCGTCTATGCCGGGGAGCAATTCGCTCAGCGTCGTTTGCGCAGCGCTTTCGCCTGATCCGCCCGCGAGCCCCACGACAATCGCCTGTCGTTTTTTCTCCAGCAGATGTGCCTTGACATTGAGCATATCGAATTCCGAATTAATGGCAGTCAGCCCGGCCAGATCGCGGCTTACGATTTTTTTATGCTGATCATCCAGAAGACTCAAAAACCTGTTAAACGTTTCGAGCTCCTGGCTGAGGATTTCGACGAGTTCTTCCATCAATTACCCTTCATCAAAATTATCGGGCTTAATTCGATTTAAATAACCGTTGAAATATGCCGATTATGTTCTCGACATATTTCTGAGTCTCTTCATAGGGGGGAATGCCCCCGTATTTCTCGACAGTTGCGGGCCCGGCATTATAGGCCGCCAGCGCCTTCCTGACGTTGCCGTCAAATTTCTTCAGCAAGGTGGCCAGATACTTCACGCCGCCGGAGATATTCTGTTTAATGTCGAATGGATCGCTTACTCCCAACATCCGCGCCGTGCCGTCCATAAGCTGCATCAATCCTTTGGCTCCCCTTGAGGATATCGCCTGCGGGTTTCCGCCCGATTCCTGGAGAATTACCGCCTTCACCAGATGCGGATCGACATTATGCAAAGTCGCGGCCTCTTTGATTATACCTTCGAAAGCGCTCAGGCTATCGGCCGGCGGCTTAGTTTGCGCTTCCTGCGCCGGCGCTGAGCGGCGGGCCTTGATTTGAGGCGGCTTACCTGCAGTAATATTTGCCGCCCGCGGCACATCTTCCGATTGGACTCGCTTTTCAAAATTTTTATATAGGATATCGCCGATTTTCAGCGGGCTGGACATTGCCATTTTCTCGGCCAATCCCTCATCGAATAGCTGGCCGAAAATATCCGAGCCAAAATCTTCGCCGAACAAAGACGATTTTTCGGAGGAGGATTTCATCGTCTTGAGCATGTAGTAGATAAAAAGTGATTCGAACTGCTGGCAGGCTTTTTTAAGGCGAAGCAACCTGGCCTGTTTTTCGTCCAGAGTTTTGGTGTTACCAGCGGGCTGCGATCGGACAGCTCCATCATCAACGGCCGTTACATTCATCCGTTATCCCTACAGAATAATCAATTCCGCGCGCAGCGCGCCGGCAGCCTTGAGTGCTTGAAATATGGCGATTATATCTCTCGGAGTCGAGCCGATCTGGTTCAAAGCCGTCGCCAGGTCGCCGATATTGGCCTGCTGATCTATATGAAGGATCCTGGCAACTTCCGGCTCCACCGTGATATCGGCCTCGCGCGTTAGAACCGTTCTGCCCTGCGAAAAAGGTTCGGGTTGGGAAACCAGGGGCGTTGATTTTATTTCAATATTCAGGTTGCCATGAGCCAACATCACCGCCGCTATCGACACGTTTTCTCCAGCCACGATTGTGCCAGTCTTTTCGTTGATCACCACTCTGGCCGGCACATCGGGTTCAATTTCCAGATTTTCGACCGCCGCGAAAAATTTCACGAGTTCTCCGGGTTGACGTTTCGGTTCCGGGAGGCTGATTTGCACATTGCCTTCGTCGATCGCAATTGCCCCTGCATAGATAAACTTATCAGTAATCACCTGGGCTATCCGATTAGCAGTCGTGAAATCGGGATTCTCCAGGTGCAGACTGATCGTTCCGGGTGAAACCTGTCCTTCGATTTGCTTTTCGATTGTAACCCCGCCGGGCACTCGGCCAACCAGCGTGTAATTATTGCGGATCTGATCGCCCATTCCCGACGTGATATTAAAGCCGCCAATTGAAATCGGTCCCTGAGCAACCGCATAAACGGCCCCCATGGCGTCGGCCAGAGGTGAATAGAGCAGCGTTCCACCCTGCAGCGAAGAAGCATCGCCGGTTGAGGATACCGTGGCGTCGATCCTGGTCCCCACAGACATGTGAGGCGCCAGCTCGGCGGTGACGATCACCGCAGCCACGTTTTTGACTTTCACCTGTTCGGGATCGACGGTTACGCCCATTCGTTCCATCATGTTAACAAGCGACTGAACAGTAAACCGCGTCGATTTCGAATCGCCGGTGCCGTCAAGCCCGACAACCAGCCCATAGCCGATCAACGGCAGCGTACTTTCGGTTTGAAATCGGGCAATATCTTTGAGCCTGACCTTGCCGGAATATCCGGGAATGCAACAAAATATGGTCAGTAAAATTATTACTATTTTTTTCATGCTAAAAAATCCAGTTGAGCAGCCTCGTGACAAAGCCCGGCCGATGGCCGCTGGTAATCGATCCTTTACCTTTTGATGAGATCTGGGCGTTGCCGACCAGGTACGAATAAATGGTGTTGTCCTCGGCAATATCCCGGGGTCGCACAAGGCCGGATAAGAATAAGGTCTCCTGTTCATCGTTAATAGAAACCACCCGCGAGCCCTCAATCACCAGGTCGCCGTTGTCCCTTATATCGATTACCGTTACGGTAATCTTGGCCCTGAGCGTCCCGATTTTTTCGGTCTGCCCCTGCCCATCATATTGCAATTGATCGCTTCCGGATGCGCCCCATAACGGAATAAAATCTAACGGACCAATACCTGCCGTACCCTCGGTGGAGGCGTCGGTTTTTTTCTGGGTGGTTGTTTTCGCCTTATTGGTAGCCCGCGAATCCTCGACAATCAATACGGTGATAAGATCGCCCACCTGGTGGGCCTTGATGTCCGTGTAAAGGGATCGCTGCTTCATTTCATTGCTCTGGCCCGGAGCCGAAGCCAATAATAATACGCAGACCGAAAGGCCAGCCAATCGTCTCATCCCGCCTCCTCTCTATCTGATAGCGACCGTCGTCGAATCGATTATTTCGCCTTTAATCATCTGGTTGGAACTTAAGTTGACGACCCGGATCAAATCGCCGATTCCGCCTTTCTGACGGGCGATACCTTCAGCCGTTATCTTAATCAGACCTTTCTCCATCACGATATTGACCCGATCCCCCGGATTTACCACCGGCACCCTTTCACACATAGAAGGAGTAATCATATCGCCGGCCGGAATATATTTTTTGGCCTGCATCTCGCCCAGGCCGGTCGTATCGCTGAATGGTAACTCGCCCCTTCCGGTGAGGGCTCTTTTCGCCAGCACCAGATTCTCTAATTTGCCGCCAACGTTGATGGGCATCGCCGCCACCAGGGCATCCACCCATAAAGTTACGCCGACCGATACGGGCACAGCCTTATTCAGGCCATCGCCGGTATAAACGCCCAGTGTGAAAATGGTATTCCCCAAAGGGTAATCTTTGCCGATTCGAAACACTCTGACACTGTCAAAATCGTCAGTGAAAAGGCCCCAGTTGATTCGTCGAAAATCGAATTCGTATTCGCCGTTTTCGGCCGGAAAATTCGATTCGACATACGACTTTATAGCATTTTCCACGGGCTGCGTCGGGTGGCCGGTGATTAG
>Ga0299912_10003011_pt1 | contig 13830 bp, 8 predicted proteins | sample RVTome_2_FD_207667 | JGI IMG/M metagenome (GOLD analysis project Ga0299912, IMG submission 207667) | Soil microbial communities from uranium-contaminated site in the Upper Colorado River Basin, Wyoming, United States - RVT95D214 (version 2) ...
GAGCAGTTCGGCATGGGAAAGGACATCCGGATCAGAAGCGGCCGGCGAAGGATTTGACAGGGAAGCATGAGCCACGGAAGCATTGGCGGGAACAGCAGGGGCCGAAGATACAGAGGACGGAGATACGGGGGACGGCGATACAGGGGACGGAGCAGGCTCCTCCTCTCCCGTGGCCATGGGCCATTCCCCGGTTTCGGGCTGGGCCACCCATCCATCGGAAACCGGCAAAGCCGCTTCCGGCTGTTCGGTTACATAGAGCCGGGGGAAATGCTTTGCAGGCGCATCTTCCGGCTGGACCACGCTTTCCGCGATTTCGATGCGGGCATGATCCTGCGCCACGGGAAAGGGTAAGCCATCGTCCGGCAAAGGCGCCTGCGCGCCCGCTTCACCGGGCCATTCAGCGCCCCGCTGGCGCTCGGCCTGATCCGGCTTCGGACATGCGGTACGCCGGGCAATCGCAGCACCCGCGACGAGGCCCACTCCGGCCAGGGCCAGGGCCAGCAGAATACGGGCCGTCATGCCCAGCGGCGGGGCGGCCGCTGGAACAAGAACATCGACAAGGGCGGCCTGCACCGCCGATTCCAGCAGGGACGTGGGAATGGCAAGGCTGCCCAGGCCAAACATCGCTCCCGCCCACAGGGCAGCTGTCGCAGGGAAAAGCGGGTGCCGGCTGATCGGCTGCGCGGTGCGCGATCGCTTTCGGTTCTGCTCGGCCAAGTTCATTCCCCGCAATCTGTCCGGCCCTGTATTCCAGCCGGGTAATCCAGCCGGGCCGTCCACGCCGCCTTTCCGGCTGGCTGGGCGTTCAGGCGGCCGCGTCCAGCTTTTCTCCAGCCCCCTGCAGTAGCAAGTTCTGGTAAACGTCCTGATAACGCGCGACATTGCGTGCCCAGTCGTGCCGAAGCTCCACGTGGCGGCGGCCGGCGGCACGGAACCCGTCCCATGCCGCCCTGTCGGAAAGCAGCTGTACCAGCGCGTCGGCGCAGGCCTGCGGATCGTCGGGCGGGAAGAGAATGCCGGTCACGCCGTGTTCGATCAGCTCGCGATGCCCGCCCACGTCGGAAGCCGCGACCAGTTTGCCCTGTGCCATGGCTTCCAGCGGCTTCAGCGGCGTGACGAGATCGGTCAGGCGGCTTTTCTTGCGCGGATAGGCCATGATGTCGGCCAGCGCGTAATAACGTTCCACCTGATCGTGCGGCACGCGGCCGACGAAGCGGATCGCATCGGACACGGGCGATGCCTGCGCCTGCGCCCGCAAGGCGCCCCCGCGAGGCCCACCCCCCACCAGCAGCAGGCGCGCATCCGGCTGGCGGGCCACGATCGCGGGCATGGCGGCGATCAGGTCGTCTATGCCCTCGTAATCATAGAAACTGCCGATAAAGCCGATCACCGGGCCCCATTTGCCATTGGCTCCCAGCCCGAGTTCGGCGGCCAGCGCCTCATCGCGCGCCGCCGGCGTGCCGAACAGCGCTAGGTCCACGCCGTTGGGCGCCACCGTGATCCGCGCCGGATCGATGCCTCGGGCGATCAGGTCTTGCCGCAAGCCTTCACAGATCGTCACGACGGCATCGGCTTCCCGCGCCACATGGCTTTCCAGGCCGCGCGTCAGCCGGTATTTGAGCGACCCCGTCCGGCCGGTGCCGTTGCCGGTTGCGGCATCTTCCCAGAAAGCGCGGATTTCATAGACCAGCGGAATGCCGAAGCGCCGCGCGACCCGCAGCGCCGCCTGCCCGCACAGGACAGGGGAATGGGCATGGAGGATATCGGGCCGCCAGTCCGCGCACAGCGCCTCTATCGCGCCGGCAAGCTTGCCGATCTCGCGCCATTCGCGCAGGCCCACGGGGCCGCCCGCCTCACCCGGCGTGCGGTGGAACAGCAGTCCGTCCGCTTCCTCCACAACCGGCCCTTCGGCGGTATGACGCAGGCCCGTGATGCCCCGCACGTCCATGCCGGCGGCCTGTTGCGCCTTCATGATCGCGCGCGTGCGGAAACTGTAGCCGCTGTGCAGCGGCAGCGAATGGTCGAGGACATGCAACACCCGGGTCATGCCCGCGCTTCTAGCGCCAGGGTGCTTAACGCGGCGTCAACCGGTGGACGGTAAAGCGCGGATATGGTCGATTATTTCGCCCTTGCCCTGACTCATGGATTGCTGGCGCTGGCCGCATGGCGTCTGTTGCTGCGCCCCGAGCTGGACCGTTCCGAGGCGGACTGTTTCGAGTCTGACCGTGACAGCTCGGATAGTTCGGGCCCGGATCGGGAACCGGGCGAGTCCGAACCATCCGCGCCCGGCGGAAAGACCGCGCCCCATGCTTGACCTTGCCCTTGCCGGATTTTTCGTCGGCCTCATGGCGCTTGGCCTGAGGCGGCCGTTCCTGTGGGTACTGGCCTATCTCTATGTCGACATTCTTTCGCCGCAGAAGATCTCGTGGTTCCTGCTTGCGTCCATACCCGTTTCACTGATCGTCTTCGTCGCGGCTTTCGGCGGCTGGCTGGTCACGGACGACAAGCGGGATTGCCGCTTCAGCCTGCGCCAGATGCTGATCGTGATCCTGCTGGCGTGGTGCGGCTATACCACTCTTGGGGCCGATTTCCCGGTCGAAGCCGCAAGCAAATGGTCCTGGGTATGGAAAGCGCTGGTCTTCGCGATCTTCCTGCCGCTGACCCTGCGCAACCGGCTGAGAATCGAGGCGGCGGCGCTCGTCATGGTGCTGTCGGCCGGCGCGATCATCATCGGCGGCGGCATCAAGACGGCGCTGGGCGGCGGCGGATATGGATCGCTCTACCTGCTCGTCAACGACAACACCGGGCTTTACGAAGGCAGCACGCTGTCCACGGTCGCCATTGCCATCATCCCGCTGGTCTTCTGGCTGGCCAGATATGGCACGATATTTCCGCCGGACTGGCGCGTCAGGCTTTTCGCCGCCGCGCTGATCCTTGCCTGCCTGCTGATCCCCATCGGCACGCAGACGCGCACCGGGCTGCTGTGCATCGCATTCCTGGGCGCGCTTTCCCTGCGCACGGTGAAACGCCGCTTCCTCTATCTGGGCCTGGCGGCGGCGGCGGCGCTGATCTCCATTCCGTTCCTGCCGGATAGCTACACCGCGCGGATGAGCACGATCGAAAGCCACCAGTCCGACGAATCCGCCTCCACCCGCATCGCGGTGTGGCAATGGACCTGGGACTATGTGCAGGATCATCCCTTCGGCGGAGGGTTCGATGCCTATCTTGGCAACCGCATCCGCTATCTGAAGAAGGACGCCGTTACCGATGGCGGCGTCACCGACGTGGAAACCAGCTATATCGAAGATGCCGGGCGTGCCTATCATTCGGCTTATTTCGAGATTCTGGGGGAACAGGGCTTTCCGGGGCTGTTCGTCTGGCTGCTGTTGCACGGCCTGGGCCTGATCCAGCTTGAACTGGTGCGCCGCAAGCTGCGCGGCAGCGACAACCCGCAGGATCGGGCCGATGCCGGACTGGCAAACGCCTTGCAGCAGGGCAATCTGGTCTATCTGCTGGGCGCGCTGTTCGTGGGCGTGGCCTATCAGCCCTTCATCTTCATGCTGATCGGCTTGCAGATCGCGCTGGTGCAACAGGTGCGTCGCCGGGCATCGCGCAAGACGTTCAGGGGCGCTCGCCCCGCGCCGCGCCGCATGCAGCCCGTCGGCGCGGGGGACGAGGCATGAGTTCGCCGGCTTTGCACGGCAGGCATCTCGGCGCGCTGACCGGCATTCGCGGAATTGCCGCGTGGCTGGTGGTCTTCTACCATATGCGCCTTTCGCTGCAGGCTCTGCTGCCGGAATGGACAATCGCGGCGCTGGCCAAGGGCTATCTGGCGGTGGACCTGTTCTTCATCCTTTCGGGCTTCGTGCTCTGGTACAATTACGGTGAAAAGCTGCGCTCCGGCGGCTGGCAGGCGGCAGGGCCTTTCCTGTGGCGGCGGATCGCCCGGATCTGGCCCTTGCATCTGGCCATACTTGCGGCTTTCGCCCTGTTCGTGCTGATGCTGGCCCTCACCGGACGCAGTACAACCGGCTATCCGCTGGCCGAGCTGCCGTTGCACGTGCTGCTGATCCAGAACTGGGGATTCACGCGGGAATTGAGCTGGAACCACCCGGCATGGTCGATCAGCACGGAGCTTGCCGCCTATCTCTGCTTTCCGATGGTCGTTCATGCCCTGCGGTGGGAACGCCTGCCCCTGCCTATGTTGCTGGCCATCGCGGCGGGCCTGCTGGGGGCAATCCACCTGCTTTTCGCACTGAACGGGGAAACCACGCTGGGCGGGAATATCCCGGCGCTGGGCCTGTGGCGCTGCCTGCTGGAATTCACGCTGGGCAATATCGCCTGCCTGCTGTGGCGGCAAACAAGCCACAAGCGCCACGCCGGGCTGCTGGCTGCCCTGGCCTGCACCGGCTTTCTGTGCGGCGGCGCGGCGTTGGCCCTGCCGGAAACCGCCTTCGTACCCGCCGTTTTCCTGTGCGGCATCCTGTTCCTTGCGCTGGACGGCGGCATCGTGGCCCGGACGCTCGGCCATGGCCCGCTGCATTACCTCGGCGAAATCAGCTATTCGACCTATCTGGCTCACTTCCTGCTGTTCATCCTTTTCAAGATCCTTTTCGTGGATGCCTCGCTGCAGATGGGCTGGACCGCGCTGGCAGGCTTCACCGCCTTGCTGCTGGCCGCGTCGGTCCTGCTCCATCACGGCCTTGAAAAGCCGGCACAGGCCTGGCTGACACGGCATCCCCCACACCGCCTCCCGCCGTTCCGCAAGGCACTGCCCGCGGAATAGGCCGATCGATATGCGGCCCGCATTGCGCGTTGCGTTGCGCGCGGGCCGGGCATGGTTCATGAAGCAACGCATCAACCGGAGAGGAAAAACCATGCGCGATGCCCTGATCGTTGCCGCCGCCCGCACGCCCATCGGCCGCGCCTACAAGGGCGCTTTCAACGCCACGCCCGCACCCACGCTGGGCGCGCTGGCGATCCGGGCCGTTGCCGAACGCGCCGGGCTGGAAGGCGCGGAAGTGGAAGACGTGCTGTGGGGATCGGCGCTGCAGCAGGGCGGGCAGGCACTCAACATCGGCCGTCTCGCAGCCCTGCGCGCCGGCCTGCCGGTAACCGTGCCGGCCATGACCATCAACCGGCAATGCTCTTCCGGCCTGATGGCGGTGGCTACCGCAGCGCGGCAGGTGGTGATGGACCGCATGGACGCGGTGATCGCCGGCGGACAGGAATCGATCAGCACCGTGCAGACCCAGGATATGTGGGTGGGCTTCGATCCGGAACTGATCACCATGCACGCCGCCACCTATATGTCGATGCTGCAGACGGCCGAAGTGGTGGCCAAACGCTATAACATCAGCCGCGATGCCTGCGACGAATATGCCTTCCAGTCGCAGCAGCGCACCGCCGCCGCGCAGGCCGCCGGCAGGTTCGACGCGGAAATCGTGGCGGCGACCACGACCATGTCCGTCACCGACAAGAGCACTGGCGAAACCAGCCAGAAGGACGTGACGCTTGCCCGGGACGAAGGCAACCGGCCGAACACCACGCTGGAAGGGCTGAAAGCTCTGCCCCCGGTGATGCCCGAAGGCATCGTCACGGCCGGCAACGCCAGCCAGTTTTCGGATGGGGCTGCGGCGCTGGTGGTGATGGAAGGCGGGCTTGCCGCGAAGAAGGGGCTGGAGCCGCTGGGGCGCTTTGTCGGCATGGCGGCAGCCGGCACGGAGCCGGACGAAATGGGCATCGGCCCGGTTTTCGCCGTACCGAAGCTGCTGAACCGCTTCGGCCTGAAAATGGAGGATATCGGGCTGTGGGAACTGAACGAGGCCTTTGCCGTGCAAGTCGTCTATTGCCGTGACCGGCTGGGCATCCCGAACGACCTGCTCAATGTCGATGGCGGCGCCATTTCCATCGGCCATCCATACGGGATGACGGGCGCGCGCTGCGCCATGCATGCGCTGATCGAAGGCAAGCGGCGCGGCGCGAAACATGTCGTGGTGACGATGTGCGTGGGCGGCGGCATGGGGGCAGCCGGCCTGTTCGAAATTTTGTGATGCCCGCGAAACCCGATAGGGGAAGCACCTGCCCGCCCGCTCCCGAAACGATCGGGAAAACGCCTTCTTCATTTTTTTGCATGGTGCGACTCGCGTGTATCTGCGGGTTTACGAGAAATTAACCTTTCATCTTCATTGGTCGTATGGTTAATAGACAGCATTGTCCCTTACCCAGGGTGTAATGTTTTGCTTCGGGGCAACCAAAGGGGGTTAATCCCATGCGCGTGCTTTTGATTGAGGATGAGCCGACAACGGCCCGGGCCATTGAGCTCATGCTCACCGCCGAAGGCTTCAATGTGTATTCCACCGATCTGGGCGAAGAAGGCCTCGATCTCGGGAAGCTCTACGATTACGATATTATCCTTCTCGACCTGAACCTGCCCGACATGCATGGCTATGACGTGCTCAAGAAGCTGCGCGTCGCCAAGGTGCAGACTCCGGTCCTGATCCTTTCCGGCATTTCCGAAATGGATTCCAAGGTCCGCAGCTTCGGCTTCGGCGCCGACGATTATGTGACCAAGCCCTTCCACCGCGAAGAGCTGATCGCCCGCATCCACGCGGTCGTCCGCCGTTCCAAGGGCCATTCGCAGTCGGTCATCCGCACCGGCAAGCTGGTGGTGAACCTCGACGCCAAGACCGTGGAAGTCGATGGCGCCCGCGTGCACCTGACCGGCAAGGAATATGCGATGCTGGAGCTGCTTTCGCTCCGCAAGGGCACCACGCTCACCAAGGAAATGTTCCTGAACCACCTCTATGGCGGCATGGACGAGCCCGAGCTCAAGATCATCGACGTGTTCATCTGCAAGCTTCGCAAAAAGCTGGCCCATGCCTGCGGCGGCGCGAACTATATCGAGACCGTCTGGGGCCGCGGCTATGTGCTGCGCGATCCCGATGAGCAGGCCGAAGCCGCCTGAACCAGTCCCCAGTTCCTACCCGAACATGAAAACGGCCTGCTCCCCCCGGAGCGGGCCGTTTTCGTTTGCCTCCCCCAAAAGCAGACGTCCGGGCCGCGACCTTGCATTTACCCCGCTCGGCCAAGTTCACCTCAACACTCCCCCTCCTCGCCATTCGCCTCGCCATTGACCCTCACCCGCTTCGCTGCCATCGGCGCTCGCCATGACTGCGCACAAACCCGGCGATCCGACCACGCTCAACCGTCTTTACGGCCGCGCCAAGGGCAAGACCCTGCGCGCCAGCCAGCAGGGCCTCGTCGATACGCTGCTGCCGCAGATCGCCGTGCCCGAAGATGGCCCGGTCACGGCCATGCGCCTGTTCGGTGAGGATTGCCCGCTGCATTTCGAGATCGGCTTCGGCGGCGGCGAACACCTCGCCTCTCGCGCCGACATGCTGCCCAACCACGGCTTCATCGGCTGCGAACCCTTCGTCAACGGAGTGGCGCAGGCGCTGACCCATATCCGAGACGCCCGGCTGGCCAATGTCCGCCTGCATCACGGCGATGCGCTGGAAGTGCTCTCCCGCGTGCCGGACGGGTCGCTGAGCTTCCTTTACCTGCTGCATCCCGATCCCTGGCCCAAGGCGCGCCACGCCAAGCGGCGGATGATGAACGACGGACCGGTGAACATGTTCGCGGCCAAGCTGAAACCGGGCGGAGAATTCCGCTTCGGCACCGATCACCCGATCTACCTGCGCCATGCGCTGATGGTGATGCGCCGCCATACGAGCCAGTTCGAATGGCTGTGCGAAAAACCGGCGGATTTCCAGAAGCGCCCCGGTGGCTGGCCGGAAACCCGCTATGAGGCCAAGGCCCGCAAGCAGGGCCACGAAGTGTGGTATTTCCGCTACCGCCGGCGCTGAATACCAAAGTGCCGGGATGCTGACGCATCACACTTTGGAAATGCTGGGGCGGCGCACGGGCTTGACCAAGGTTCGATGAGTCAGGTTCATCGAACCTTGGCAGAAGCTGGAATCGGAGAATTTTGCCGCGCTGGAGTTGCAGGACTCCACTTGCGGCAACGTCCCGTATTCTTCCAGTCGCAAGAAATTTTCCCTTCGTCGACTAGCAATAAAACATTATCCCGTGCTGCCCCGACTGGCCGTATCTGGCAGGCGGTACCATGTGGAGTCGGCAGCAATGGATTTCGCAAGTTTCGATCTGGCTTCTCTGTTGCCGTTCATCGCGGTCGGCTTCGCGGCCCAGTTGGTCGATGGCGCGCTGGGCATGGCCTTTGGCGTCATTTCCAATACCTTGCTGGTCGGCGTGATGGGTGTTTCCCCCGCAATGGCTTCCCAGCGCGTGCACATCGTCGAATGCTTCACCACCGCCACCTCCGGCATCAGCCACCTGCTGCACGGCAATATCGACAAGAAGCTGTTCTTTCGCCTGCTGATTCCGGGCGTGACCGGCGGCGTACTGGGCGCCTATGTGCTGAGTTCGCTGGATGCCTCGGTGGTAAAGCCCTTCGTGCTGCTCTACCTGACCGGCATCGGCATCTATCTGCTGGTGCGCGGCATCCTGTACCCGCCCAGGATCAAGGAAGCGAAACTCATTGCCCCGCTGGGCCTGATCGGCGGGTTTCTGGACGCGGCGGGCGGCGGCGGCTGGGGCCCTGTGGTGACGTCCAACCTGCTGATCCAGGGCGCCGATCCCCGCAAGGTGGTAGGCACGGTGAATTCGGTCGAATTCTTCCTGACACTGACCGTTTCCGCCGCTTTCATCTACCATCTGGGCGTGGCGGACGTGGCCGGCGCAACGCTGGGCCTGCTGATCGGCGGCCTGTTTGCGGCGCCGGCCGGCGCCTGGGCCGCCAAGCATTTCCCGCCCAGGCAGATGCTGATCCTGGTCGGTATCGTGCTGAGCGCCACCAGCGCGTTCGGCGTCTGGAAAGCCTGGGGCTGATACCCTGTTATGGATGCAGCCGCCGCCTATGGGCGGCGGCACGCTAGACCTTTGTCTTGCCGTGATTTTCGAGCCGCCGGATGATTCCATCCGGCTCGAAATCACTCTATCCGCAGACCCCCGCCGCGGCGAGCACGGCCAGAGTCAGCACATCGGGCGCAATCGCCGTCATCGGCGCGATCTGAACCGGCTTTTCCATGCCGATCAGCATCGGGCCGATCGTGGTGTTGCCCGCCAGTTCGCGCAGCAGCTTGGCCGAGATATTGGCCGATTGCAGACCCGGCATGATCAGCACATTCGCCGGGGCCGACAGGCGCGAGAACGGATAGTTGCGCATGACGGTGGGATTCAGCGCGGCATCGGGCGCCATTTCGCCTTCGTATTCGAAGCCGACATCGCCTTTCTCGTCCAGAATGGCCACGGCGCCGCGAATATTCTCCAGCCACTTGCCCGACGGGTTGCCGAAGGTGGAATAGCTGAGGAAAGCCACGCGCGGCTCATGCCCCAGACGACGGGCCACGGCGGCGGTTTCCGTAGCGATCACCACCAGATCCTCTGGACTCGGCCGCTCGTTGACCGTGGTATCGGCCATGAACACGGTGTAATTCTTGCCGACGATCATGTGGATGCCGAAAGGCAGACGGTCGGGCTTCGGATCGAGCACTTGCGTGACTTCCCGGATGGACTGCGAGAAGGTGCGGTTCAGACCGGTGATCATGGCATCGCCCAGGCCCAGCTTGAGCAGCGAGGACGCGAAGATGTTGCGATCCTGATTGACCATGCGGCGCACGTCGCGTTCCATGAAACCGCGCCGCTGCAGCCGTGCGTAGAGCATCTCCACCATGGCTTCGACATGCTGCGACGTGGCCGAATTCTGGATGTCGTAGCTTTCGGGATCGGCCACGCCCAGCTCCGCCATCTTGTCAAGCACCGCCTGGGTGCGGCCGACGAGCACGGGTTCGCCATAGCCGAAATCGCGGTACTGGATGGCCGCGCGCAGCACGATCTCATTTTCGGCTTCGGCAAAGATCACCCGCTTGGGGTTCGCTTTCACCTGCTCATAGACCTGCGTCATCACCGAAGTCGTCGGGTTGAGGCGGCTCTTCAGCTGGTGCCGGTACTTGTCGAAATCCTCGATCGGCTGCTGCGCCACGCCCGAATCCATCGCCGCCTTGGCGACGGCGGAGGACACCACTTCCATCAGCCGGGGATCGAAAGGCGCCGGAATGATATAGTCGCGGCCGAACTGCTGCGTCTTGCCATAGGCGACCGCCACTTCCTCCGGCACCGTTTCGCGCGCTAGGCTGGCGATGGCGCGGGCGGCGGCGATCTTCATCTCCTCGTTGATCGCGGTGGCCCGCACGTCCAGCGCACCGCGGAAAATGAAGGGGAAGCCCAGCACGTTGTTGACCTGGTTCGGATAGTCCGAACGGCCGGTGGCGACGATCGCATCGGGGCGCACCGCCAGGACATCCGGCGGGGTAATTTCCGGATCGGGATTGGCCATGGCGAAGATGATCGGCTGCGGCGCCATACCCTTCACCATGTCCTGCGTGACCGCGCCCGCGACCGAAAGGCCAAGGAAGATGTCCGCGCCGACCATAGCCTCTGTCAGCGTACGGGCATCGGTATCCACCGCATGGGCGGACTTGAACTGGTCGATGCCTTCGCGGCCCTTGTAGATGACGCCCTTGCTGTCGCACATGGTGACGTTTTCATGCCGCGCGCCCATCGCCTTGATCAGCGCGGTGCAGGCCAGCGCCGATGCACCGGCGCCGTTCACCACCATTTTCACATCTTCAAGCTTGCGGCCGGTGATGTGGCAGGCGTTGAGGAGGCCCGCCGCCGCGATGATCGCGGTGCCGTGCTGGTCGTCGTGCATCACCGGGATCTTCATCCGTTCGCGCAGCGCCTGCTCGATGATGAAGCATTCGGGCGCCTTGATGTCTTCCAGGTTGATGCCGCCGAACGTAGGCTCCATCAGCGCCACCGCATCGATGATCGCCTGCGTGTCTTCCGTCGCCAGTTCGATGTCGATCGAATCGACATCGGCAAAGCGCTTGAACAGCACGGCCTTGCCTTCCATCACCGGCTTGGATGCCAGCGCGCCGAGATTGCCCATGCCGAGAATGGCCGTGCCGTTGGAAATGACGGCAACGAGATTGCCCTTGGCGGTATAGTCATAGGCGGTCGCGGGATTGTCGGCGATGGCCCGCACCGGCACCGCCACCCCCGGCGAATAGGCCAGGCTGAGATCGCGCTGGCTCGCCATCGGTTTGGATGCGATGATTTCGATCTTACCCGGGCGGATCGTCTGGTGATAAAACAGCGCCTCGCGCTCGGTGAACTGGACTTTGTTTTCTTCGGACAAGCGACTTCTCCACGATTCATGAGCGCCCTAACCAATGTCGCGCCAACACGATAGGGGAAAGCTGCGATTCTCGGGCTTTCCGAATCGAGATCAGGCCCGCTAACCCTGTTGGCGATGCACGGTCAAAAACAGCCGGATGCGGCCACCCCGATGATGGCCCAATATCTTGCGCTCAAGGCGCAGGCTGGCGATTGCCTGCTGTTCTACCGCATGGGCGACTTCTTCGAGCTGTTCTTCGACGATGCGAAGGACGCCGCACAGATTCTGGACATCGCGCTGACCAGCCGGGGCGAGCACCAGGGCCAGTCCGTGCCGATGTGCGGCGTGCCGGTGCATGCGGCCGAGGCCTATCTGGCGCGGCTGATCAAGGCGGGCTGCCGCGTCGCCATCGCCGAGCAGGTGGAAACGCCCGAAGAGGCGAAGAAGCGCGGCGGATCGAAAGCGCTGGTGGCGCGCGACATCGTCCGCTTCGTCACCGCCGGCACGCTGACCGAGGAAGCGCTGCTGGAACCACGCCGCGCCAATGTGCTGGCGGCGGTCTGCGATTTGCGCGGCACTATCGGCATCGCATCGTGCGACATTTCGACCGGGCGCATGGAGCTGGAGGAATGCGCGCCCGAACGGCTGGGCGCGGCGCTCGCCCGGATTGGCGCCAGCGAAATCGTCGCGCCCGAAGGCTGGGAACAGGCGCCTATCGGAGCCATTGCGCGCCCCGCGCGAGCCTTCACCAGCGAGGAAGGCCAAAACCGGCTGAAATCCGCGCATGGTGTCGCCACGCTGGACGGTTTCGGCGGCTTCACCCGCCCGATGCTGGCGGCGGCGGGCGGACTGATCGCCTATCTCGACCATGTCGGCAGAGGCACGCTGCCGCTGCTGCTGCCGCCGGTCATGCGTTCGGGCGAAGCGCATCTCGCCATGGACGAGGCGACGCGATCGAGCCTCGAGATTCTGGCTTCCAGCCAGGGCGGGCGCAAGGGCAGCATGATTGATGCGGTGGACCGCTGCGTGACCGGGGCCGGCGCGCGCCAACTGGCCGAGGATCTCTCCGCGCCATTGACCGACAGGGCGGCGATCGAGGAGCGGCTGGCACTGGTGCAGTGGCTGCACGACGATGCCCTGCTGCGCGAGGATCTGCGCGGCGTGCTGCGTGCGCTGCCCGATCTGGGCCGGGCGCTGGGCCGGGTGGTGGCGGGACGTGGCAGCCCGCGCGATCTGGGCCAGTTGCGCGACGGGCTTTCCGAAGCGCGGCGCATCCGCGATTATCTGCAACACCGCGAAGACCGCCCGCTGCTGCTCGACCGGCTGATGCCAGGCCTGGGCGGACATGGCGCGCTGACCGATCTCTATGCCCGCGCGCTGGTGGCATCACCGCCGACCGAGCGTTCGCAAGGCGGTTTCATCGCCGAGGGCTATGACGCGGCGCTCGACGAATTGCGCGTGATTTCCGGCCATGCCCGGCGCGCCATCGCCGCGCTGGAAGCAAAATACCGCGACGAGACCGGAATCGCCGCGCTGAAGATCAGGCATAACGGCGTGCTGGGCTATTTCATCGAAGTGCCCGCAAAGCATGCGGACCGGCTGATGGCGCCGGACAGCGGCTTTACCCACCGCCAGACCATGGCGGGCGCGGTGCGTTTCAACGCGCTGGCCCTGCATGAGGAAGCCAGTCGCATCGCCGAAGCGGGAGGCCACGCGCTCGCCGCCGAGGAAGCCCATTTCGAGGAACTGGTCGCAGCCGCAATCGCGGCGCGCCACGCCATCGCCGAAACCGCCGCCGCGCTGGCCCGCATCGATGTGGCGGCAGGGCAAGCCGAACGCGCGGCGGAAAGCGGCTGGTGCCGCCCGCATATCGTGGAAGATGCCTGCCTGGAGATCGAAGCGGGCCGCCATCCGGTCGTGGAAGCGGCGCTGGCGGCACAGGCCGAGCGCTTCGTTTCCAATGACTGCCGCCTGTCGCCGCATGACCGGCTGTGGCTGATCGGCGGGCCGAACATGGGCGGCAAATCGACATTCCTGCGCCAGAACGCGCTGATCGTGCTGCTGGCGCAGGCAGGCGGTTTCGTGCCGGCGGCCAGCGCCACCATCGGGCTGGTGGACCGCCTGTTCAGCCGGGTCGGCGCATCCGACAATCTGGCGCGCGGGCGCTCCACCTTCATGGTCGAAATGGTGGAAACCGCCGCCATTCTGGCACAGGCGACGGAACGCAGCTTTGTCATCCTCGACGAGGTCGGGCGCGGCACTTCCACTTATGACGGACTGGCGCTGGCCTGGGCCGTGGTGGAAGCCGTGCATGAGGTGAACCGCTGCCGCTGCCTGTTCGCCACCCATTACCACGAGCTTTCGCGGCTGGCCGAAAGCTGCGACGCGCTTTCGCTCCACCATGTCCGCGCGCGTGAGTGGAAAGGCGATCTGGTGCTGCTGCACGAACTGGCGCAAGGCCCGGCAGACCGCAGCTATGGCCTGGCGGTCGCGCGGCTGGCGGGCGTGCCCCAGCCCGTTTGCGCACGCGCCAAGACGGTTCTCGACCGGCTGGAAAAGACCCGCGCGCA